>Ga0123342_1009086_pt1 | contig 12106 bp, 9 predicted proteins | sample Turbeawhitnodule_FD_89960 | JGI IMG/M metagenome (GOLD analysis project Ga0123342, IMG submission 89960) | Root nodule microbial communities of legume samples collected from Mexico - Turtle bean Mexico white nodule | ecosystem: Host-associated > Plants > Roots > Nodule | place: Mexico: Nepantla... | reverse complement strand
ACAAGGAGCAAATTCCACGAAAGGGGAAAAGATGAATCATTTGATGAGAAGTTGGAGAAGTTGAGGTTGGATGTAAACAAGATAAAGGATGTATTTGTGAGAGTGAAGAAGAATGAAGAAGAATTGCTTGACATATTAGCAGAGGTGTATGACCATCTTCGCAAGTTAGACCGCAAGAAGCTGGATGAAGACATGGACGACCTTTGCAAGAGAATCAAAGATTCTGCTCACAAGTTGGTTCCAATGGATGCTTTTGATGACTCATCTAAGGAGGAGGATCACAAGGGTGGTCAAATATTCCCCTCATCACAACAATTGCAGCAACCCCATCAGAAGAGTTGGACTCCGAAAGATTATCACCGACTAGACCATCAATTAAAATGTTGCTTGAAGTCTCTCCTAATTTTCCCTGAGAACGCTGTCATAAGGAGAAGTAATGCAATTAATTTGTGGATTGGAGAGGGTTTGATTGGAGATACAGAGAACAAAACAGCAAAGGAATTGGGTGAGGAAGTGATTGATAATCTTTTGAAATGTAATGTAATTGTAGACTATGGTAATGGAAAGAGTCCCCTTATCAATAAATTTCGAATTCTTCCTATCCTCCATTATGAGTTGTATGCGTCAATAAGAAATGACAACCATCCTGGACAGTATTTTGTAGTATCTCATGATCGAATAAATGGAAACAAGCGATTAGTGCTTGAGCAAAAAAAATTGACACTAGGTGATTGGTATTCTGATCACTCTATATTTACTGTTTTCAATGTTGGTGCAAGTTATCTGAATTTTAGACCACAATGGGTCAAGCAATTTATGAATTTAGAGGTGCTTCAACTTGGGCGTTGGCAAGATTCACCTTTGCATCACATTGAAGTTGGGAGTGAAGAATTTTTGGAAGAGTTGAGAAATCTAACGCAGTTGAAATATCTTAGTCTCCAGGGGATATCAAGAATATTCAAGCTTCCATCCTCCATTGTTGAACTTGAGAGACTACTAGTTCTTGATCTGAAAGCTTGCCATAATTTGGAAACACTACCTAATGATATTTCATCAATGAAAAGTCTAACACATTTGATTTTGTCCCAGTGTTACCTTCTGGAGGGCATGCCGAATGGGATTGAGAAGCTAAAAAATCTCCAAGTACTAAAGGGGCTTGTAATAAGTACTCCTGGAAAGACTCCTTGCAGAATATCAGATCTTGTAAATTTGAAAAAACTAAAGCGACTCAGCATACATATAGGAAGGGAGGCCGTGATCAAGGATAGGGAGTTTCTACGTTTGGAAGATTTTTTTGAACTTGAGTGTCTGAAGATATCTTGGAGTGTGTCTGACTCAAGGTATGACAATTTTCAGGCCATTTTGCCACCATGTTTGAGAAAGTTGCATCTTGAATGTTTTCCTGGAAAGAGTTTTCGAGGACGGTTTTTGCCTGCTGAAAGGAAAGGTTTGTTGTCATCCTTGGAGCTAAATATAAGTGGAGGAAAACTGAAAAATATGGAAGTAGATTTTAAATGGTGGAAGGTGGACATACTGCGTCTGAAGTATCTTAAGCAATTGAATGTTGACATAGACGATTTGAAATTATTCTTTCCTGAGCTGAAATATGTAGAAATTAAACAAATTTTTAATCATTCATACATTGAGCATGAATGGGACTCCTAATATAAATCACATACTGATTGAGAAGAGTTGTTAGGTTCATGTCTTAAAATGTTATGTATATTTATTTTGTTTTCTGAATATGTTATTCTCAAATGTTTCTATATAGAGAGAGAGTGTATGTAAGAGTGAACAAAAGTTGAAAAATAAGAAAAAATAAATATGATGTTTCTCTTACGAAACTTGTCATCTCCCATATAATTACAAGAGTATGAAAATACTAAGAACTCAAATTCAATTCTAAACATGTAAACTTTAGAGCTGAATTTTGAACACGTCCTTGTCCTTGAAACATAAATAATAAAGAAAGGTATAGATATGTGCCATTCAGGAAAGAAGAATAAAGAAAGGTTTCGTCTTCGGTTTTTCCAGTTGCAATCTTTTGTGCAAGAGCCTTTGTCCTTATGCAGTGAGACAATTCAAGAAGAAGTTAAGAATTTATAGTTTTGATGCATTTACCAATTATGCATAATAGAATCTCTGAAGAAAATGTTATTAGGAAGTGCATTTCAATCGCATAAAACTGACTGATGAGATGAGGTTTGCATCCATTTATATACTATAAAATGTTATAATTTTTAGTCGAGGTTGCATCTTCAACAATAATTGTCGACAACAATTACTTGAATAATATTTGTGACAGATTCATATAATTATGATGAAGATTGCTTCTTAAACAAATTTCAGCCGTACTCAAAGTTTTCTAAAGAATATACAACCTCATCAATAAGTAATCATCTTCTTACTAGTTGAACAGAAACGTATAATCGACTCTTGTAAATCAAATCTATTAAAAAAACAATCAAAATTTCATAAAAAAATTAAAAACAATCAAAACTGAATTTTTAAATAACAAAAATTCGATCAAAAAATTAAAAACCAGTAAAGACAAATTTTAATTTTATTTTTAGGTTTTATTTTTTTCCTAAACCACACAATTTTGTTCGAATTTGATATTAAAAATCAAAAAATGAATAAAAAAACTCTTATATATTTAAATAGAATATTATATGGTTAAAATTAATTCCATCAATTTATTTTTTGAAATTGTTTTGTGGTTTAATTTATTTCACTTACAATAGATGGCAAACTTGTATTATAAATTTTAGTTTTATATAAAATTTATTTAAAAATATGATATATAAAAAAATTCACGACATATATTTCTATTCGATAACTTTTCATTATAAAATATTTAACAACCTTTTAGTAATGTTTTATAATTTCTTTGTAAAAAATGCTTAATAATTTTATTGTAACAAAAACTATAAAAATGTATTCAAATTAAACTGTAAAACATTAATTTAATTTATATTTTATATTAAATTTAAATTAAAAGGGTGAATCATATCTAATTTTTTATGATTAGTTTATATGACTGTTTAATAAGAAATCAGATTATTCCACTGGCACTTAAAGAGACAGTTTATATGACTGTTTATATAACCCTTTATTTTATTTTTATTTCCCAAAAATTATCTATTTTCAATATATATTATTATAAACATTTATTAATATATAACAAGAAAGTAAACTAGCTAAATCTAACTAAATAATGTAATAAGTCAAATTTAAGATTTATGTTGAAGTAGTTTAATATATAAAGATTAGATTTATGATGGTAAGTTAAATCATGGTTATCTTTTGTCCATCTTCACACACAAGTGCTAAAAGAATTTGTAATAAATAGTTTTACAAAGAGTCACAAGAAAGGATCATATCTTACAAATATAAAAAGAAGTATAAGACGATTCAACATAGATAGTAAAAACATGGCTTTTGACAACACTGTACATATCTTCACGTTGAATTGTTTGACTGCATTTATTATGAGTAGATCATTGCATTACAGTATCACTGTTTCTGTCTGTGAATTTATTTGACCATTCTTCCTTCTTCCATCCATCTTTCTGCCACTCACTTCCCCACTCAACATACCAAATCTTTTACCAAACAAAAACCCTTCAAAAACTTACCAAATAAAAATAGTTATTTGCTGCTTCCAAAAAATATGATGATATTGCAGAAAAGGGACTTGAGTTTGAAATTGTGATTGGATTGTGGGTGAGTATCTGATGTTGCATGTAGATGAGTTCCTTAATTGAGCTCAAGATGGCCCCCATTGTCATTTATGTTCAAATAGGATTTTATGTCATTTCTCTTCATGAAATAAAACAACAACTGTACCTTTTCTACTATACTATATTTATAATTGAGTTCTGTTTCATTTTGTTACACACATTTTGAACAAATCTACATCACATTATTTTATGAATCTGACAACTTATATATGTTCATTAAATTCAATCATTAAATAAGGTGAGAATGTGTAACATTATATATTGTAGAATTATTTTATATGCAATCAACTTCTTTTATTCAATCTTAGAGGAATGTATTGCATTCTACTCCTCAGAATCTTTTATCAAAATAAATTATATATCTCCTCTCAAAGTTATTATGAATATGTTGTTCCATTCAACTGATAAAACAATAACATTCAGGGTATTATCAAGTTAAGATTACAGAATATGTTTGTTTTTATCAGACAAGATTACAGAATATGTAAGTTATGCATATCTAGGCTCTCAAATCTCTACTTACTCCTTATATCATCTGTCTTTCTCAACATCCACATCTTACCAAAATAATCAGCATGTAAGTATAATTATGAGTGAAACAGTACACTACTGAGAAAACCTATGTGTGGTTGATGTTGTTCTTCCATTAAAAAAATATTCAAAATGTATATGGAAGTTATTTATCTGCAGTGTGAATCACAATACAAACCAAATCTTTACTTTGACTATGAGGTAAAAGATTTTCAATTTACTGGCAACTATTTTTGTGACGGTAACTGTGACCTCATCCACAATGTTTTTCCACAATTTGCTGCAGTATTAATGATTTGTGACTAAATTACCACCACAATTTAAAACCATACAGAAGTCCTTAATTTTATACAGTTTTATAAATTAAAGTTTGTGTTCCTGTCACTGAACTATTCAAATTCGTATCATGCTATTTCTTATGCTTGATTGAAGTGAACTTTGAATGTAGTAGATTGTGAACAATTATTAACAGGTGATTGTATTATGTTTCTAATTAAGAAAAATAAGAATAAGTTGTTGTTCATGGTCTTGTTTGCCATAAAGAAGAAAGAGAAACATCATGTGTTGTAGTAGCATTCATTCATTTCCTGGTGTGTGTTCGTACCCTGCAATGCATGTTATTAGTTGGACCCCCCATTAATGTTCATGTCCTTCCCTTTAACTGTCTCTGTTGGTTTTTAATCCTGCACTGACTTTTCTGGAAGAGAATCCGCCATAAATGCATTCCATTTTTTCATTTCCACACTCTCCACATTTAATGCTGTCACTGTCATCTTCACTGCAATCTGCTTCTCTCTCACCCCACTTCTGTGCAAAATAAAAACCAAAAAATGCAAAACGCACACCCTCATTAAGACCCTCCCCTTTCATTGTTTGTGCAAGTTCTTCGCCTCAATGATGATGCAACTTCTCAATGCCACAGCACACGCATTTATTGCTTGTCTCAGCTTGAAACTCGCTGATCATACTTGCAAGCAAGCCCCCATCCAATAGCAATGCCACCTCAAATCAACTTTTCAATTTTTCAACATCTCCAACTCCTTCACTATTTATTTGTCCTCGAGTGCCTTCTGGGGTGTTTCTGTAGTGTTGGAAATATAGGAAGGAGTTGTCCACAGGTGTGGACTTAAAAGGGTTCTCTAAGTTTGTTGCTTCTGATATATTTACTTTGTTGATGTGCTGTGGTGTGTTTTTTTGTTGAGAGTTTGAAAAGAATGGGAAGGACACCATGTTGTGACAAGAAGGGTTTGAAGAAGGGACCTTGGACAGCTGAAGAGGATGAAATTCTTGCTAGTTATATCAAGAAAAATGGTGGCCATGGAAGCTGGCGTTCTCTTCCAAGGATGGCAGGTTTTGCTCTTTTGCTGGTACTTTGCTTAGTATTTGTTTCTGTTCAAATCAGCTAAACTAAACTTCAACAACCACTTTAGTTTCAACCTGTCTTTCTAATGATATATATACATATACTCATTTCTTGAAAAAGCCTTTTTTTATTGGTGCTAAATACATACTATAACAACTTTTTTTCATTAAAATCAGTTTTAATCCTTGTTTCCTAGTGGTTTGAATGGTTTTTTTTGTCCTTCTACATTTCTATGGCCATATTCACATTCTTGGTATATGCTGCTATGATAACATTACCCATACCCATGTAACAACTATTGAACAAGTGAAGTGAAGCTATACCTCTTGACTCCTTTTTACCTTTTCCCCTACTCTTTTTTTTCAAGTTCTTAAATGTTAAAAGGCAGGAATATAAATAGGCAAGTAATTAAGTGCAAGAGAAATTTAATGCTGTACTAGGAGCATTCTATATCATGTTTACATTACCCTTTTTTTCATGTTATGCTATGATCCTTTTTTTTCTCTGTTCTTTTCTGTCTGTATCCTAATCCTGACCAAAACTTGTGCTACCTTTTGACTTCATTTGATTTCTTTGCGGATTTACAAGCCGCATGCCCCATGACTCCTCTACTTTGGACACTTTTCCTCACAAATCTTTGTTCTTTTTTTTTCATAGCCTTGTGAAACAAGTGTAACAATGTTTAAGCATTCATTCTGTTTTCCATGATCTTCATGTTTCCATATGTTATGAGATACTTTTTATTTTCAGGTCTTCTTCGTTGTGGCAAGAGTTGCAGGCTTAGGTGGACAAACTACCTCAGACCTGACATCAAGCGTGGTCCCTTTACTCAAGAGGAAGAAAAACTAGTCATACAGCTTCATGGCATCCTAGGAAATAGGTAAACAGTTTATTGACCTTTATATTTCTGTTTTTTCAATACTTCTATATAAATAGATTTTTAAAAGGGAAACAAAGTAAATCTTATTTTAAATACTTCCTATACAAATATTAATAAACAAACGGTCAAAATATGATGACAAACAAACAAATCTTAAACCAAACATATAGCAATTTGGATTTTTGTGAGTTTGGAAACAAGGATGGGTAGAAGTTACACTCAACTCAACTGATTTCAAGCACAAAATTGGAATTCCCCACATGATATATCCACAAAACAAAGACACAACGGTGTTAATATATTTTTACCTTTACTTATTAACCTTTTTCTCTCCACTCAAAATTTCAACTTTTCTGTCTTCTCAAGATCCACTCATTTTTGTGACTGTGAAAGACCTTCTAGATCTCCCTCAAGAATATCTTTGCAATAGTTCATAATAAAGCATAGATTGTTTGGTTAATTACTATATTTAAGTACATAAAAACTTCCGGTTTGTTCTCTGAACTACTGAATCAGTTAAGTTCTTACTTTGAATTCACTTGAGAACACAATTTTGAACAAATTTTCAGGTGGGCTGCAATAGCCTCACAATTACCAGGAAGAACAGACAATGAGATAAAGAACTTGTGGAACACCCACTTGAAGAAGCGTCTTAAAAGCATGGGACTTGACCCTAGAACCCACGAGCCATTGGCCTCATCTCCATCTTACCCCTTCCACAAGGCACATGCATCTGTTTCCACACGCCACATGGCTCAGTGGGAGAGTGCTAGGCTTGAAGCTGAGGCCAGGCTCTCAAATGAGTCAACAAGGTTCAGCCAGAACACCACCAATCCTAATTCAGATGCCAAAACCACTGACTCTGACTACTTTCTCCGCATTTGGAACTCTGAGGTTGGAGAGGCATTTCGCAATGTTGTTGTTCAACACAAAGCTGATGACAACAAAATCACCACTACAAGCTCCTGCCCCAGTCCCCTCTCTGCAGGGTCATCTTCCAACAAATGTGAGTCAATTGCAACAAATGCAGATTTGGCTTCTATTGCACAAGAAACTACGCCCTCTAACTTTGTGAAACAAGAGCTGGAGTGGAGGACTCGTGGATCTGATTCTTCAAGCTCTAATGACATGGAGGATTCATCAGACACTGCTTTGCAGCTCCTGTTAGATTTTCCTATAAACAATGATATGAGCTTCTTAGAAGGAAACTCTTTTATGTGTCCACTTTAGTGCATTTGCATGAATTATAGGGTCTTCTACCTTTTGGTTTGGTGTTTTGTAATATTGCTGTCTGTATAAGCATTTGAACAAGTAGGAGAATGACATGAGTTGGAAATTAGCCAAATATGATCACTATTATAGGTGAGGCATTATTGTGGATTTTTTATAAGTCTTAGTATGAATATAGTAAATGTTAATCACATGTCTTGACTTTTACTATGATCATGTTTTGAATGTTTGTCAGATTTCAGTACACAAAACCACATTAACAATAGCAAATAGGAAAAGTAGTCACAAAATTGGCAATTGTAATCCCTGGCCCAAAAGATTCTAAACTGAATTCTTCATGATACTTTATGATGAGGTCTGGTGTGATCCAAACTTGAAACCTGTGAAATTCTTATTAACTCCACTTTGAGGGCATTCCTCTCCCTTGAAATTTCTTCACTTTTCCTTTTTCTCTATATTACAACACTTGCATGTAATTGTATAGTACAAGAGGTTTAAGGGTAAAGAAAGAAAAAAGGCTTTGGATAACAATAATATCCAAGACACCCTGGTCCTCACTCACTCCTATGCTATGTATCATTTAGAATCTGTCTTACTTAGGTATATACATATATATATATGGAGCATTCATTTTGGACAACCCAACCAAACAGCTCTTCTTAGCCACAACCTTTTCACTTTTCATTACACCCTAACATGACCAACAAGGAGGAAAAAGATCACAGTTAACAAAATGGAAAAAATTCAGAAACCAATATTACTTAGGGTTAATGAAGGACTGAATTCACCATAATCAGTATATAAGCTAAATACTTTTTGGATCTGAGATTGATTGTTTTGTTGTTTTTAGACTATAGTTAGCATTTACAATAGAAAATATTGTTATCTAAAGACAATAAAGTTTTAATTTTAAATATTTAATATATATATTTCTCCATTCACAAGGATGGATTTTTTTCACCCTTTTATTACATATTATGGTATAGAATAAGTTTATTTTATTTTACTTTTACTATTATTTTAGATATTTTTATTTTTACCATTATAAAATTTATAATATTTATTTATTGGATATCATATTATAATATCTAATTTGTTTTTTAAACATATGCTTATTGATTGACAATAGGTAGGGTGAGAAAAAAAATCTTGCTCCATCCCATTTAAGAAAGGATTAGTGAACTTGCCCACCAAAATTTAAAATAAAAAATTATAGAAAAATAATTTAAAAGATAAATTTAGTTAAAAGCTTAACATATTTCAATATTTTACTCTAAATTTATTTTTAATTCGATTTTTTTATTAATATTACAGATATTACATTTATAAAATAAACTGAAAAGACAAGTGAACTGGTATTTTAAATTTTCAATAGCATTAAAATCTTAAAAAAATTGTAAACCCAAATAATTAATAAAAAAAATTGTAAATTAGAGCCTAACCACATAGTCTAATCCACTTTGAAATTTTTTTCATTTTAATATTATATTTTAAGATATTATAATTATCACATTAATTAGCATAATAAAAATGACGTCACATTTATTTTAATATACAATATAATATAATAGCAGTAAAACACACTATATATGTATGATAATAAAAAATTACTTGCTACTTAAACATAAGTTACGTTAGATTTGCACGCAAGATATTTACGCTGTAAATTTTAAGTTCTTCTTAACCGTATTTACTAATACCTTTTAATTTTAAATAATTTTCTAAAGAGGTTAGTTATAATAGATTTTTTCAACTTCATTAAAAAATAAAAGATGTCTAATACCTTTTTAGTTATAAGTAATTCATTTATTAAACAGGTTTCCTTTGAAGTGGATAATGAGTCGCTTTTTTTTAAAAGGACAATTGGAGAGCAAAATTGATTATAAATGAGCGAGCCTTTTTCCACCCATTACAATGTTTTTAGTATTAATAATTTGACTTTAAGTCTAACTCATAATCTAATGATAATGATGAGATTTGCATTTACTTAAATATTATGAAATATTATTATCTTTGATGGATGTAGAATTTTTAATATATGACTACCAACTCATAGGTGGGACTGTATATTTATGAGTGGTTTGATAGGAGTTGACATGATAAGTTCAACGAACCCTAACTAGAATACATTCTAATACCATATTAAAAAGTGAACTTTAAGTCTAACTCAATCTTATAAAATCGGCTTATAAGTGAGGTTTGCATCACTCCTATATATTAGGATATATATTATGGTAAGATCTTCGATCGTTGTTAAAATTTTATACGGATTAATTCTATTTCTTTTCTTTTTTTTGGTGTTGAGTTCTATGATTGGTCTATAGTTGTTATTTGGATCCTAAAACTTTTACAGAGTCCATTATTAATTATAAGACGGGTGAAGGAGGAAGAGGAAAAGAGATCCAGTTTGTCTGAAGTCATTTGTCATAATTTTCCAACAAACTTAAAACTCTTGTTTTTAAGGATATGTGAAGAATGGTTGTGTGTACTTTGCTTTTAAATTCTAGACACCGTAAGTAAATGTGATGATCCAATGGGCAATAGTGATAGAAAAGAATGAACAGAGAAAGGAAAAACAGCATTACATTGAACATTTCACCCCAAGCAAGATGATAAAAACAAGAGGCATTTACAAAATTTTGTTCTTTTTTAGAACAATCATTGCTCATAACCTTGAGAACAAGAGAGGTGAAACTAATACAAATTATGTCACACCAAAAGGCATAACAATAAATTAAAAGCAGCCTATGGTCTTCTTTGGAGTGGTTCCTGTTGCACGGTATCTTGCACCAATTTCCTCTGCCTTCAGAACCTCTTCACCACGCTTGGCTTCAATCGTTGCCCTCTTCTCCTCTGCTTGCTTGTGAATTAAAGCCATCTTGTTTTTCATCTTTTCACTTTGTTCTGCTTTCTTTTTCTCCAGTTCTTCCTGCTCACACAAGAAGTTGTTCAAAGCTATATTATTCAGCACAAGCACTATACTTCTATGTTCATTTGGATCTACTTTTAATCTCTCAACTTCACCAAACCAGTTGAGTAAAACGACATTTGCAATATACCATATACTTTGGTTATATCTCTAGTTAATATAGAATATATTTTTAAGCTATCTTCAAAGACAACAAAAATCCTTAGACAGGTATAGAATAATAGCATGCTCATGCATCCTATTGCTTTTCATGCAGGGAACGTATACCTTGCATCTTCCCTAACATATCAAATTTATTATACTGTTTGATGTAAAGAAAAGAACAGTTTCTTCAGTCCAACCATGTACTACATAGCATGTATATGTGAGAAATGCATCACATTAAACTATATACTGAACATGAAAATCAAGTATTACCTCTATTTTTTTCAACTCAGCTTCAAGAATTGCCATCTTGCGGCTTTCCCAAGCAGCAACCGCTGAGAGATGTTTTTCAGCTCTGTTAACAGATCAAATGATGTCTCGAGTTTAGGTGAGTTTGTATAGGAAATATGTAATAGGGTCAATGAAATGTCATATTATTATCATCAGTATCATTCTATATAGATTACTCTACTGCAAAATCAACTTTAACATTTTAGTTTGCCCAAACACTCAGCTAATTGTTACAACTTTCGCATTTTGTAGCCTAAATGACGTGATTTTTAACTTTGCAATGAGTTTCTAAACACACATTTAGTTTTAACTTTTCAAAATGAAGATTCACCCTTCTTTGAGGCATATGCATAAACTGTTAAAATACATAGAAGTCTTACCTGTTGTCTGCTTTGGCCTTTTCACTCTCTTCCCATGCCTTCACATAGGACAACTTTTTCTCTTTCTCGACTTCTGCCCGAGCGATATCTGTTCATAACATAAGTGAATAGCTTAGAAATTAATAAACCTCCTTCAGAAAAAAAAGTGATTGGTGAATCAGCATCTTCTAACATGAAAGTTTTAAATAGTGATTTGCATAGTTATATAGTATAATTTAGTCATGTGTGTAGTTAATGTTGAATCTCCAACAATAATAAATTGAAGGGTTAACACTAACCTCTATCAAGAGACCCTCTCCAGCTTTGCTGTTTTGCAGGAACTACTGGTTCTGTTGAACCAAGAAAATGACAGGAAATTGGTAAAGCAAACAAATTTTATGAAAGGAACTAACTCAATCAAAAGATGAGTGTGAAAAACATGATATTATTGGAAAAGGCATAGTGGTATGATGCATGAGCATGTTATATTTGTGTACATGCACCAATATCTCTCAACAGAAATATCAGCTTTGAAAACAGAATCCACCTTCTACCTCTCTTTTTCTTATTGGTAACACTAATAATAATTTAGCATGAAGTTTTTTTTTTTTTTTTTTTTTATCAGCAAGAAGTATT
>Ga0123342_1009085_pt1 | contig 12106 bp, 11 predicted proteins | sample Turbeawhitnodule_FD_89960 | JGI IMG/M metagenome (GOLD analysis project Ga0123342, IMG submission 89960) | Root nodule microbial communities of legume samples collected from Mexico - Turtle bean Mexico white nodule | ecosystem: Host-associated > Plants > Roots > Nodule | place: Mexico: Nepantla... | reverse complement strand
CGTCTTGAGCACGGCTGTTCCGACGGATCGCATTTAATCGCGGTCCGTCTTGTCTTTCGAAAAGTCTCGCAAAACTAATGCTTCATGCGAAGGATCGGCTTAATGACTTTGCCGCTCTCGGAATCAGCCATCGCCTCGTTGATCTGGTCGAGGTCATAGAACTGAACCAGTTTGTCGAACGGGAAAAGTCCCTGCTGCCAATACTCGATCAACTGCGGGACGAACTCGGACGGAACGCTTTGTCCTTCGACAACGCCGATCAATGTGCGGCCGAAAAGGAAGTTCCCGATATCGATCGTGCCTTCAGTGCCGAGAGCGGACGAGCCAACGAGACCGCATGTTCCCGGCGTACCAAGGCAGTCGACTGCCTGACGGAAAACTCGCGGCGAACTCGTGCATTCCAAGCTGAAATCAACGCCTGCGGGGACGATCTTCCTGATCGCGGCAACGCTGTCCAATTTGCGGGCATTTATCGTGTGCGTCGCCCCGAGTTCGCGCGAAAGTTCCAGCCGTTCATCGTTCAAGTCGATCACGATGATGGTCGCGCATCCGGCGATTTTCGCGGCCATCGTAGCCGCCATGCCAACCGCACCAGCACCGAACACTGCTATTGACGATCCGGGCTTCGGCTTGAGGCAATTCAGTACCGCGCCAGCACCGGTCTGAAGCCCGCACCCGAGCGGTCCGATCAACTCGAGTGGAACATCCTTTGCAACCTTCACGGCGTTTCGTTCGCTGGCGATGGCGTAGGTTGCAAATGACGACTGCTCGAAGAAGCAGCCACTAATCTGTTTCCCGTGAGAATCATGGATCGGGCAGGTGCCATCCGGACGAGTGCCGCGGAAATTGCGACCGAAGAAGTCCTCGCAGTAGAAAGGTGTACCGGAAAGGCACTTTTCGCACTTGCCGCAATAGGCGTAGCTCAAAGCAACGTGATCACCGGGCACAAGATCTTTAACTGCGCTCCCGACGGCCTCGACGACGCCAGAGCCTTCGTGTCCCAACACAACAGGTTGAGGTACGTCATATCCCTGGTCCCTGACCACCAGGTCGGTATGACATACCCCCGATGCGACGATGCGGACCAAAATCTCGTCTGCACGAGGTTCCTCAATCCCTATGCACTCCAAGATCAAGGGCTTCGCCTTTTCGCGCGAGACCGCCGCATATGCCTGCTTCATGTAACTGTCCTCCAAGGCTCACAACGCAATTCGCGCGAACGTACTCATCGTCAGACAATCAGTCAATAATTACTCTATAAATTAGATCAGTTCAACCGGAGCAGGGCTGCATTTTTGCAAAGTCACGAGTGAACGCTGATTTGAAGTGATCAAAGGGTTCCGATGCATGTTCGAAAGGGAGCATGCGTCTTGTCCCGCTTTGGGCTGAAAGATCGGCAGACGAAAATTTAGTAGCAACGAGTGAGGCGAGCCGGATGGCGTCGCTTGCCGACGTCGGGCCGGTTCTGAAGGCTATCGACAGCTTCGAGACAGGTATTGCCAAGTTCAACCGACTACAAACGATGCTACTGCCAGCCAGGCTTAACAGACAGTACCAACCAGGACGTTAGTCTTCTCGATGATCGAGAGGTCCGACGCAATCCGGTATACAGTTGGCGCGGCGGTCGGTGACTCAATAGCGAGCGTATCCTGGATCGTGAGGCGTTCGATGCCCTGCTTTAGTGACCTGATCGTATTCCCGTGGGCCACCACAAGAACCGATTTCCCTCTCAACAAGGGGGGGAACACTTCGCTTATCAAAAAGGGCAGAACCCTCGCGCTTATGTCCCGTATGCTTTCTCCCCCAGGTGGTGGAGTGCTGTACGAGCGGCGCCAAACCTGGACAACATCCTGGCCCCACCGCTCACGTGCCACGTTCTTGTTGATGCCGGTGAGCTGTCCGTAGTCGCGTTCGTTCAACTCGGTTCTCCTGATTGGCTCCAGCAGATCGCCGTTGGTTTCGTTCAAAATCGCTCTGCAAGTGTCGACTGTGCGCAAGAGGGCAGAGCTAAACGCAATATCGAACGAGATGCCGAGGTTCGCGAGCAGTGAGCCGGCTCGCCTGCTCTCAGACCAGCCCTCCTGTGTGAGCGGAACGTCGCTCGTACCCGTGAACTCCCCGCGCGCGTTCCCTTCGCTTTGGCCATGCCGGACAATCACCAGAGTGGACATTCATAACCCTCCCATCGATTTAGCGAACACGAATATTGTCGCACTATCGGACAATCCGTCAAGTGCGACTATGTGCAAGTGAAAACAAAACGATGTCGAAAAAAACAAACGTCGAAGTTTATATTTATTGACAGATTGTCTGATAGTTCATACCAATGCACTCCGCCGTATTGAGGAGAGTCCGGCACGGCTTGGGAAGGCAAGGCTCTCGCCTTAACAGACAATGCCGCCCAGAGCGGCCGGAGGAGGAATTTTCATGAAGAGACGTACATTTCTACAAGCGAGCGGCGCAATTGCTGTAGCCGGCACGTTCGGAATGCCGGGGATTCTTCGCGCCGACGACGCGATCAGTCTCCTACCTGACACTTGGCCCTCCGAAGGCGCCAACCCAATTGTCGGCGCGGGTAAGTTCAAGAAGTCAGGCCCGTGGAAGATCGGACACAGCCACTACGGCCTCGCTGGTTCAACGCATACCTACCAGACGGCGTTTGAAGCCGAATATGAAGTAAAAAAGAACAAGGATCGGATCGCTGATTACCAGTTCCGGAGCGCTGATCTCAATGCCTCCAAACAAGTTGCCGATATCGAGGATCTGATCGCCCAGAAGGTCGATGCGATCATCATCGCACCGCTAACCACCGGTTCCGCCGTCGAGGGCATCAAGAAGGCAAAGGCTGCTGGCATTCCAACCGTAGTCTATCTCGGACGCGTCGACACCGAGGAGTTTACGGTTCAGGTCCAGGGCGACGACTTCTATTTCGGGCGCGTGATGGCTCAGTTCCTCGTCGACAAGCTTGGCAACAAGGGCAAGGTATGGGTTCTGCGTGGCGTCGCCGGGCATCCCATCGATGCAGATCGTTATGCAGGCGCCATGGAAGTCTTCAGCAAGTCTGGACTTCAGATCACGTCGACCCAGCACGGAAGCTGGTCTTATGAGGACTCAAAGAAGATCGCCGAAAGCTTGTATCTCTCCGACCCCGATGTCGCGGGCATCTGGACCGATGGAGCCAACATGTCTCTTGGCGTTTTGGATGCCTTGCAGGAGGCTGGCGCCTCAACGATCCCCCCAATCACGGGCGAAGCACTTAACGGCTGGATGCGTCGTTGGAATGACGAAAAACTTTCCTCGATCGGTCCGATTTGCCCACCCGCTCTGTCTACTGCCGCGCTACGGGCCGCCTTCGCCTTGCTGGATGGGAAGCCGATTCAGCGTAACTGGACGAACCGCCCCAAGCCGATCACCGACGAGACGCTCTCCCAGTTCTATCGCGCAGATCTCACTGATGCGTACTGGGCGCCGACCGAAATGCCGAACGAAAAGCTCCTTGATTATTTCAAGGCTTGATGAACTACGGGCACGATCACTCGTGCCCGTATCCCTGTCGAAGATGGAAATTCCCATGAGCACGCTTGTCGAGATGGTCGGCATCAACAAATCGTTTGGTTTCACGAAAGTCCTTTCGGACGTTCGCTTTTCCCTGGAACGTGGCTCCGTGCACGCTCTGATGGGGGAAAACGGCGCGGGGAAGTCCACCCTGATGCGTATTCTGGCGGGGGTATATCAGCCGGGCGCAGGAAGTGTTCGGCTCCGCGGGGAGGAAGTCAATTTCCGTTCCCCTAAGGAGGCACGGTTGGCGGGAGTGTCGACGGTGTTTCAGGAGTTTACCCTGATCCCCAATCTCACCGTTGCTGAGAACATGTTCCTGGGCCACGAACCTCGTCGCATTGACGGTTCGATCGATAGCGTCGAGGTAGTGAAACGCGCTCGCGCTTTGCTGGCTGACGTATTTCCACAGCTCGACGCAACCGCGATCGTCGAGACACTGACTGTCGCGCAGCAGCAGGCAGTAGAGATCGCGAAGGGACTTACGTCGAACGCGGACGTATTCATCTTCGACGAGCCAACGGCGGCGTTGAACTCGACCGATGTCGCGCATCTTTTCAAGGTTATCCGCGACCTTAAGGCTCAACATAAGGCTGTCGTCTACATCTCTCATCGCATGAATGAAGTCTTCGAACTATGCGACACCATCACCGTCATGAAAGATGGCGCTTGGGTAAGGACTGCAAGAGCGGAGGACTTCAACTTGCAAACGCTGGTAGCGACAATGGTTGGTCGCGAACTTCAGAACTTCTTTCCGCCGCGCTCGCAGGCCACCGGAGCGGCAATGCTGGAGGTTTCGGACTTGCGCCTCGACGACAGCAGCTCGACAGTCACTTTCGTTGTCAGAAAAGGTGAAATCATCGGGCTGGCAGGGCTCGAAGGACAGGGCCAGCGAGAGATAATGCGTGCCATTGTGGGCGTTGAATCGCCAAAGGCCATCGCCGTGTGGCGTGCCGGCCCCGACAACAGCATGCATGTGGTGAATGTAGGGTCAGGGTTCGCTCGCGCGGTCGCATCAGGAATCGGTTTTATCCCTGAGGACAGGAAGCAGGAAGGGCTGTTCCTGCGCCTGCCTATCTACGACAACATCGCGCTGGGAAAACAGCTCAATCGGAATATGGCAAGCGTTGCGTGGCGATCGGTGTCGAAGGTCCGCGAGGTGATCAAGTCGTTACGAGTTGCGGCCGCCGATCCCAATGCGCCCGTAGGTAAACTCTCGGGCGGGAATCAGCAGAAGGTGCTGCTGGGCCGCTGGTTGCTCTCCGGAGTGGACATCCTCGTTATTGAGGAGCCCACGCGCGGCGTCGACGTCGGTGCAAAGGCAGAGATTTACAGATTGCTGCGGGACTTCAGTGATCGTGGCGGTGCTGTCGTGGTTTCGTCGCGCGAGCACGCTGAGCTTATAGGGCTCTGCGACAGCATTTTGGTCGTTCATGACAGGAAGATCGTCGGGCAGATGTCCGCAGAGGGGGCGACCGAGGAAAGAATCCTCGAGACTGCGCTGGGGGCGAGTGCGTCACCGGATCCCCGTGCTGCGGTGCATTGAGGAGGATAACTTATGAATTCATTTGCCAGTCGCCTGAAGCTCCCTTATCGCGCGGGAGCGATCGGGCTTTCCATTGGAACGCTCCTGGTGATGGTTGTCGCCTCGGTAATATTATTGCCGGACTTCATGGATCCGGAGAATTTGTCTAATCTCCTGGCGCAATCGACGGTGCTCGTCATCTCGGCTCTCGGTCAGACGTTCGTCATTCTCACTGGCGGCCTCGACGTGTCGGTTGGGTCCGTCATCAGTCTAACGACGACGATCATGACGCTTGATCTTCCTGAGATAACCCGCGTGCTTATCTGCATCGCGGTGGCGATGGGGTTCGGAGTAGCGAACGGTTACGGTGTCGCGCGCCTCAATGTACATCCAATCATCATGACGCTGACAACAATGGGCATCGGCCAAGGTATCGCGTTGATCATTTTGCCAATCCCAGGTGGGCGCGTTCCGGAGTGGCTTTCCGGCTCGGTAGCCGGATCCATCGGCCCCGTACCTAACTCATTGTTTTGGTTGATCACGGCATCGCTCTTCGCATCCTGGATTCTCTATCGTCGTCCCTTCGGCCTCTACCTCTTCGCTTCCGGCGGCAATGACTTCAACGCACGGATGAACGGTGTTCCCGTCGAGCGCACCATCATCAAAGCGTATGTTCTTTCCGCTCTATTCGCATGCGCTGCGGGGATGTTTCTTGCAGGTCGCCTTGCATCGGGTGATCCTAAGGGCGGCGCTTCATTCGGGATTGAGTCTGTAACGGCTGCAGCATTGGGTGGGGTCCACCTCGCCGGGGGCATCGGAAGCATTGTGGGAACCGTCGTTGGCGCGGCGATCCTCGGGACAGTGAATAATGTGATGAATCTGGCCAACGTCTCTGCATTTCTTCAGTCGGTCGTCAAGGGTGTGTTGCTTCTCGTACTCGTCGTTTCGCAGCGACGCAAAACAATCGGACTTTGAAAGAGATGGACTTCTCGATGACCACATCAGACTCGAAAACTGAAGCACCATCTCGCTCATTGAGGGGTAAGAGCGCCATTTCGTGGATACTCGGGCTACCGCCCGCATACTATGTGCTCGCAATCCTGGTTGCGGTTGCTCCAGCAGTGAGCGCCACGCTCATAAATCCCAACTACTGGTTTGTAATCCTCAAGCAGTCAGCGCCGCTCGGGATCGCGGTGCTCGCCCAGTCGCTTGTCATGCGGGTGCGATCCATCGATCTCTCTGTCAGCGGTATTTTCGCGTTCGCGATTTATCTGGCCAGCTCGGGCCAGCTCAACAACTATCCACCGCTAACGACCGTCCTCATGCCTGTTGTGATTGGGCTAGCTGTGGGGGGTGTAAACGGAATACTCGTAGCATACGTGCGCGCTTCTGCCGTTATCTCCACACTAAGTGTTTCGGCCATTCTGATTGGGATCGTCCAATACATGAGCGCCGGCCGCGCGCCCGGTTCAACGCCAAGCTGGCTTCGAATACTTACGAGCGGCAATATCCACGGCCTTTCCTATTCCGTGGTCCTGTGGATCGTCATCGCCGCCCTGATTTCTATCGCATTTCGCTTTCTCATCGTCGGGCGTTACTTCAGGGCCGTCGGCGACAATCCGAGGGCGGCGGAAACTACAGGAATTCCGTTGGCACGTACGATTTTTGTCTCGCACACGCTCGCGGGCGCCCTGACAGGCATCGCGGCCCTGGTCCAGGTATCCGCGTTGGCGGTCGGCACCATCAAGCCAGGCTTCGACACCTTCATGAATGCGCTCGCCGCCACGATCCTCGGCGGTGTGACGTTCGGCGTCGACCGGGGCGGCGTCGCCGGGCCGTTCGTTGCCGTCGTTGCCTTCAGCTTCCTGTTCGCGATGCTGACCGTCTTCGGCATCCAGGAGCCGGGCAAGCTTATCGTCCAGGGCGTGATCATTGCATTTGCCGCAATCATCTACGGTGCGCGCGCGGGTCGCGTCTAGTCCGTCGGGCCGATCAAGTCATTCCCGTAGCAATTGCGGGAGAACGCAGGAGAATATAATGGTGAAAATCACTGCGGCTGTCGCCGTGAAGCCAAAGAGCCCGCTGGAATTCCGTGAACTCGAACTGGCTGACCCCGAAGGCAACGAGATCCTGGTTCGCACCGTTGCGAGCGGGATCTGCCACACGGACTTGCTGCTTCGCGACGGTATTTTTGGCCCGCCGGCACCGGTGATCCCGGGGCACGAAGGCGTCGGCGTCGTCGAGGCGGTCGGACCAGAAGTTCAGAGCCTCAAAGTGGGTGATCACGTCGCACTGAGCCAGAGCTCATGCGGATTCTGCGCCGACTGCCGCCGTTCTCACCCAATGAACTGCCAAAACTATACCCAGTACAATCTTACGGGGCTTCGTCCGAATGGTAAGAAGGCATTGCTCTGCGATGAAGTTGGCATTGGCAGCAATTTCGTGGGCCAGTCGTCCTTTGCGACGCATATCCTTGCGACTGAAAACAATGCAGCGCTTTTGCCGAAAACAGACCTCGACCTTACCGACGCTGCGCCACTCGGGTGCGGCATGGCAACGGGTGCAGGAACAGTGATAAACGCGATGAAGCCGGAAATAGGTTCGACGATAGCCGTTTTCGGCGCAGGTGCTGTCGGCATGGCCGCCGTGATGGCCGCCAAAGTTCGTCGGTGCAGCAAGATTATCATCATAGATCTGAATCAGCAGAGGCTAGACATGGCCATGGGGCTTGGTGCCACACATGCGATCAACGGCAAAGATCCCGACGTAGTCAACCAGATCCATGCGCTGACGGGCGGCGGTGCCGACTTCGCGATCGACGCAGTTGGCATCATTCCGGTTATTCTGAACTCGATCAAGTGCACCCGTGCCGGCGGGCACGTTGTCTTGCTCGGCCTCGACGCGCTCGGTAACGACATTCCCATCCCCCTCGATCTAATGGTGTTCAATCGCAAGATCCAGGGTGCGATCCTTGGTGATCAGATTCCACAGCTGTTCATTCCGCAGATGATGGATCTTAATCAGGCTGGGCTTTTCCCCTTCCAAAAATTGATCACCAAGTATCCCTTCGAGAAGATCAACGAAGCGATCGCGGACGCCGAAGCCGGGCGAGTGATCAAGCCGGTGGTCGTTTTCAATTAGGAGCCAGCGCAAATGACATCGAAGAAGTCAGAGGAACAGCACCTTGTCGTGGAATTCAAAACCACGTCCCAAAATCGAAATCGCGTAAAAGAACTCCTTCAGGAATTCATTGGACCCGCCCGCGAAGAGTCTGGTTGTCTCTACTACGACCTCTACCAGCGGTCGGACGATCCGAACACTTTCATCATCTTAGACGGCTGGCAGAATGAGGCGGCTGTCGTTGGCCATGGCGAACATCCTAATGTCAAGCGGGTGCTGGAGCCTCTTCTTCCACTGTTGGTGAGTCCACCGTCGATTAATGTAAATACCCGTATCAGCGACTGATCGGGCGCAATGGCCATTTCTACGAGGCGCGCGCCCCGAGCGCGCAGGTTTGAGGGAGACGAAATGGATACGCATCGAGTTGTCGTAGTCGGCGGTGGCTTTGCCGGACTCCAGTTAGCGAAGGACCTCAAGTGTCCCGACACTTCCATAACGATCGTCGACAGGCGCAACCATCACCTCTTTCAACCGCTCCTCTACCAAGTTGCCACGACTGTATTGGCAACCTCGGAGATAGCCTGGCCCATCAGAGCATTGTTCAGAGGACGAAAGGATGTATCGACGCTGCTGGGCGAGGTTGTTGGCGTTGATACCGAGGCACGCGTAGTATCGCTCAAGGATGGGAATGCTATTCCCTATGACACGCTCGTTCTCGCGACAGGTGCAAGGCACGCCTATTTTGGCCGGGACGAGTGGGAGCCGTTTGCGCCCGGGCTAAAGGCACTCGAAGACGCGACGACCATCCGGCGGCGGCTTCTTCTCGCGTTTGAGAAGGCCGAATTGGAGACTGATCCCGAACGGCGGAAGGCAATGCTCACGTTCAGCATAATCGGAGCAGGCCCGACAGGCGTGGAGATGGCTGGGATTATAGCGCAACTGGCCCAACGAACCCTTGTTGAGGAGTTCCGTAGCATCGACACCAGATCGGCGCGCATCCTTCTCATCGAGGCAGGTCCACGTGTCCTACCCGTGTTCCCGGAGGCACTTTCGAGATATGCCGAGCAGTCGCTAATCAAGATGGGCGTCGAAGTGAGAACAGGCATTCCCGTGACGGCATGCAACGAGAACGGCATCGCGATCGGAGATGAGTTCGTTTCAAGCCGGACCGTCATCTGGGCTGCGGGGGTGCAAGCGTCGAACGCCGCCGCCTGGGTCGGTGCTGAAAAGGACAGGGCGGGTAGGGCGGTCGTGCAGCCAGATCTGACTGTTGGCGGTAAGCCCGAGATTTTTATTATTGGAGATACTGCCTCCGTGAAGGCCGCTGATGGAACACCCGTCCCCGGAGTGGCTCCCGCCGCCAAACAGCAAGGCAAATATGTCGCTTCGGTAATTGAAGCACGACGTCTGGGTACACCCACTCCAAGTGCGTTCAGATATAGGCATCTGGGAAACCTGGCTACCATCGGGCCGAATTCGGCTGTTATCGACTTCGGGAAGATCCGGCTCAAGGGCGGAATTGCATGGTGGATTTGGGGGCTTGCCCATATCTACTTCCTGATAGGTACGAGGAGCAGATTGGCAGTGGGACTAAGCTGGCTATGGATCTTTGTTTCCGGCCATCACTCCGCACGTTTGATCACGCAAAAAGAAACCTTAAAGGATGCGGTTTAGTCGCTAGCGCGAGCACGCCCGAGTCTGCTGGGCCGTGAATGGAGACCATCAAAGGCCAGACATTTGGGAATCGGTTGCGAAGCGATGGTTGGCAGCAGGTAACAATTCTGTCGGAGTTCCATATATAACAATGATTGATCTTCGCACTATCAACTTAGGCGACTTCGACTGCGTCGAATTCACGGCGAGGACTGGCCGCGACAAGTCAATTGCCCTGTCCGCCTGTCGTTAGCGATAGGCGGGCCTCATGCTTGAATACCGTTTCGGGAAGAAGTGATGATGTGGAGAGTTGAGAGTGTCCCCCTCTAAGATTGACCATTTCTCGCTCAAAGGTACCTGCAGCGAGGAACTCGCGGCAGCGCTTTCGAGGCTTTCCCCGCAATCTGAAGCGCATGTACATGGCGATAAGACGATCGCCTACGATGTACATGCGATTACCAATGGTCCGATTGCAGTTATTGCCGCGCACTACGAGGGCGACCTAACGGTCCAGCACCGGGGACCGGCGGAGGCAAACATCATCATGCTTCCACTACATGGGCGATCGGTCGTTACCGTTGACGGCAGACAAATCCCGTCAGAGGGAACGCGGGGCGTTTTCGTGAACAGTATGTCGGCGAGTACGACCCAATTCATTGGGCCCAGGAAACATTTGGGGCTTAGGATCGCCCATGATGAGCTGACGCGCCGTTTGGGATGTCGGCTCAATACGCCAATAAGAGGCAGCCTCGATTTTTCGCCAGAAATCGACCTATCGGTCGGGTTCGGCTCCCTTTTGGTTCAACTGGTACCAGTGCTGTATGCTGGATTACGAGACGGAACCCTCCTTCAATCACCGATAGCACTTCATCACCTCACTGAAACGACGATGGAGCTTTTGATCGAAGCTGCGCAGCATCGCTACTCATCTGAGTTATGTCGCGTTGCTGAATCACCCTTACCCAAGGCCGTTAAGCGGGCGGTCGACTATATGCGTGCCAATATTACTCGGCCGCTATCTCTTGAGGAAATCGCAACGGCTTGTGGCGTAAGCCGACGCACTCTTCAAAGCGGTTTTCGCAACTTTCGGAATACGACCCCTCTGGCATTCCTGCAGCACCTACGGTTGGAATTAGTGCATCAGGAACTGATGACAGGCGAACCTGGCCTCTCGGTCACGCAGGTCGCTCTGAAATGGGGCTTCGTGCATAGAGGCAGATTTTCTGCGGACTATCGCAAGCGCTATGGGGTACTTCCCTCGGAAACATTGCGTATATCATAAGCAGATTGCGCCGACCGAGCTACGATCAGCCGGCACGCTCGACCGTCCTCAAGGCTTGTAGCAACAGCACTCTCCAGAAAAGCCGACTGCCTCGGCCCAAGATCTGTCTTGCAGATGATCCCCTGAACGCGACGATGTTCCGATCTGCGCAACGCAGTTCAAGACCACTACAGGGGTTAATCTTATAGTAATTATGCCGAGGTCATCTCACACATAGCGGTCAATGTCGCAATGTTCTGGACCGCGTCGCTAATGGAAGCCGGTGTAATTTATAGTCGTCTATGAGGAACATATGTCGAGACTGCCGCTATCTCTACTTTTAATGATTTTGGCAATTATCCCGTTGACGGCGTTCGTAATCATCGGAGTATCAACATCACTGGGATATTACCGAGAATACTCTACCTTCCGCAGCGCACAAACAACGCAGCGACTTGGGCGGGAAGGCGGATTCCTCGCCCAAGCTATAGCGGCGGAAGCGTTTGCAGGCGCCGACGTGCGTCGGGCAAAGCAAGCTGCATCGGACAGGGCTTTTACAGCGGTCTTTTCCGCTTACGACTCTTGGAAAAAGGCATTCGACGATCCGGCCATAGAACGGGCGGTACAGATCATTCGTGAAAGGCGGGACAATATCGATAGCTTCCGCCGGCGCGTCGATGACGGAACGGCTAGCGAGGCGGAGGGAGCTGTTGCTTTGCGCCCAGCTGCCCTTGCGGGCTTGGAGCTCGTCCGTCGCACTGGGGCGACTGTCAATGATTTGGATTTAGCACGCCAAATTACCGGTTTTCACGCGCTCATGCAGATCACGGAAGCTAGTTTGCTGGAGATCAGGCCCGGCCGAGCCTACGTCAAAAATTCAGCCATGTCCGTCGATCTATTTTCGTCCCTCTTACAGTCAAAAAATCTAAAGCAGCTTTATGTGCCTGCGATGCAGGAATTTCTCCCCGCCGATCTCGTCAAATCTTATGACG
>Ga0123342_1009084_pt1 | contig 12106 bp, 7 predicted proteins | sample Turbeawhitnodule_FD_89960 | JGI IMG/M metagenome (GOLD analysis project Ga0123342, IMG submission 89960) | Root nodule microbial communities of legume samples collected from Mexico - Turtle bean Mexico white nodule | ecosystem: Host-associated > Plants > Roots > Nodule | place: Mexico: Nepantla... | reverse complement strand
TTAGAATTCTCAGATATATCAAAGGGGCTCCAAGTCTTGGTCTATTTTTCTCTTCCACTACTTTTGTTCATCTCAAAGCCTTTTGTGATAGTGATTGGGGCACCTGCAGTGATTCAAGACAATGAGTGACTGATTTTAGTGTGTATCTTGGAAATTCTCTCATATCTTGGAAATCAGAGAAACAAGGAACAATATCAAAGAGTTCTTGTGAAGAAGCTGAATACAGGGCAATGGCCACTGTTACATGTGAAATTCAATGGCTAACTTATCTTCTTCAAGATTTCAAAGTTCTTTTTGAGCAACCATCTCTTTTATACTGTGACAATGACTCAGCAAGATACATTGCAGCAAATCCAGTATTTCACGAGCGTACAAAACATATAGAAATAGATTGTCACGTGGTCAGGGAAAAATTAAAGAAGGGTCTCATCCATCTGCTTCCCATTTTCACTATAGAGCAACTGGCTGATATTTATACCAAAGCTTTAAGTCCTCAATCTTTTAAGAATATTTGTTCCAAGCTGGGTCTCATCAATATTTGCGTCTTTTCTAATTATCAGTTGTTTCTCTTTATAGAGGATAATAATTAGGTGTCTTTTCTAATTAACAGTTGTTTCTCTTTATAGAGGAGAATAATTGGGTATCTTTTCTAATTATTTGTCTTTATAGAGGAGAATAATTGGATGTCTTTTCTAATTATCAGTTGTTTCTCTTTATAGAGGTGAATAACCTTTATTTTGTCTTTATGTGTTATGATTCTAGTATTTAATTATTGATTCTTCCCTTCTTTAATTAAACCTAGAATGAGTGTACTACTTGTATATCAAAATAAATTGATAGATTAAAATAGCACTTTAAAAACATCTCAAGAATCAACGTAATAATAATAATGACAAAATATCAAAATATCAGTACAAGAGAATCATTAAATAAAAATCAATTTTAGAGACAAAAAATAATTAGTTGCTATATTGACAAAATTAGATACTATTTTAAAGACTAGGATAATTATTGGTATTTCTATTATTGATAAATAATTTCTAAATTGGTATTTAATTAGTTACTTAGGTTTTAGTTACCAATTATTTAGATTTTAAAATTGGTATCTAATTAGATATTAATTTAAAAACTATTTATAAATAATAAAAACTAATTTAGATATCGACAATTTTTTTAGTGTCCAAAATAGTACTTGATTTTGTTAATATAACAACTTAATTATTTTGTCTCTAAAATTGGTTTCTATTTAATGATTTTCTTGTAGTGTATAAATATATTAATTTTTCAAAAACGTAAGTCAATTTTATTATTTATTATCACTACAAGAAAATCATTTAATAGAAACCAATTTTTGGAAAAAAAAATAATTAGTTGCTACATTGACTAAATTATAAACCATTTTAAAAACTAAAAAAAAGATTATAAATTAGTTTCTATTATTGTTAAACAGTTTCTAAATTAGTATCTAATTAGTTACCAAGGTTTTAACTACCAATTATTTAAATTCTAAATTTGGTTGCAAAAAACCTTGGTAGCTAATTAGATACTAATTTAGAAACTATTTAACAATAATAGAAACTAATTTAGAAACCAAAATATTTTTAGTTTCTAAAATATAGCGACTAGTTATTTTTTTTTAGTATATATACTTAATTTATAAAAAAAAAAATATTTAATGATTACCTAGAAAAACATACCGACTTATATAGGAAATCAAAATTTATTTAAGTGTTATTTTAAAATCTACTACTTTTAGTTCATGTTAATTTTAACTTGAAATTGAATTTTTTTATATTTTTATATTTTTCACACTCTTATAAATATTTATGAAATTTCTTGAATGATGACAAACTTGTTGACGTTGATCTAGAGAAGGACTTTTCTTCTGTCATGTTCTTGACTCCGTAGTGTTATATTTTATCTCCTTTTTTTTTTTTGTCTTATATTTACTACAACCCATTATTTTTAAACGTCTGTTTTTAATAAAAAATAGTAATTTTTATTTATTATTTTCAAATATTAAAATGATACTATTTTTAATTTTCCGATTTATATAATAATTTAAATCAAATTTCCTATAGCTTAAAACGAATTTATATTAAATTAATTTGTAGAAAATATTTGTTGTTGTTTATTTTGAGATTTAAATAATTTTCAATCTGTAATATATGATATATTTTTTCTTTAAATAAGTATATAATAAATTAAATTTTTATTTAGATATTATTCACATTTCATTAAGTTAAAAGTTGATGAATAATATCCATAAAGTCTCTTCTATTTAATAATATAGTTCTCATATGGTAAAAACTATATTAGTTATTTTATAATGATAAAAAAATAAACTGATAAATTAAAAAATTAAAAAAATTTCAAGATTACTTAGAAACCAACATAATAACAGAGACAAAATATAAATATCTCTTTTTAAAGAACTAAGTCAAAATTTTATTTATCATAAAAAGTGGTTTTAACGGGTTAATTTTAGATTACTAAGGATTAAAATCTCCATTAAGTCATTTATCCAGAAATGCAATTTCCTTTGCTAAACCATTTTTGGGGAAAGTGTTTCTCGGGGTTTTTTTAAACCCCAAGAAATGTCTTTTAAAACCCTGTTAAATACCATGAATTTAAGAACATTTGTAAAATACCATGTATTTCAAAATCTCAATAAAATATCATAGGTTTTAAGATCTCCTTAAAATACCATAGGTTTCAAAACCTCTGTAAAATATCATGGGTTTCAAAACCTCCATAAACTATCATAGGTTTCAAAACCTCCTTAAAATATCATGGATTTTACAACCTTTGTAAAATACCATAAGTTTCAAAACCTCCGTAAAATATCATGGATTTCAAAACTCTGAACAAATTTTTTTTTCATTTATCATTTAAACATTAATATGTTTTTCAACCACAACTATTTACATGTTGTATTTATTTATCTATATTTATTAAAATACATTTTCAATAAATAAAATAAATAAATATAGTATATGAGAGCGGATGAAAAGAAAATAGAGAAATGAGAACATAGAAAAGAGATAAAAGATGAGAAAAAAAAAATTAAAAGTAAAACAAAATTTAAAATAAATTTTCAGAATTTTTCTGGGATTTTGAAATCAACCTTAGTAACTTTACGGAGGTTAAAAAGAGATAATTTTCCTTAATTAAATTTATTATTGAGGTTATAATAATTTTTGGTAAAAAAATCAAATCTTTGTTAATTTTTTTTAAAATTACACTTTTAAAAACTTTAAATAATTTAGTTATTAAATATATTAAAATTATATTTTAATTATTTATTTATTAAAAATAATAATTTTATTTATTTATTGAGATTTGAAAAAATTTAAAATATTTTATTGAGATTTCACAATAAATTTTTGGGAACTTAACTAAGGTTAAAAAAACTTCAATTATTTTGTTAAGGTTTTAGAATAAACTTTTGAAACTTAACCAATGTTAAATAAACCTCCGTTATTTTGCTAAGGTTTTAAAATAAATATTTGAAATTTAACGATTGTTAAAAAACCTCTATTATTTTGTTGAGATTTTAAAATAAACCTTTGGAATTTAATTAAGGTTAAAAAAATCTTCGCTAAACCTTTGGAACTTAATGAATGTTAAAGAAATCTCAGTTATTGCTAAGGTTTTAAAATAAACCTTTGGAATTTAACGAATGTTAAAAAAATCTTTATTATTTTGCTGAAGTTTTAAAATAAACCTTTGAAATTTAATTAAGGTTAAAAAACATTATTATTTTGCTGAGATCGTAGAATAAACCTTTAGAATGAAACGAAGGTTAAAAAAACCTCCAATATTTAAATCAATTACTAGAATTATTTTAATTTTTTTTAAATAACCTTCGTTAAAACATTTTTTTTCTTGTAGTGTATATACTTAATTTTTTAAAGAAAAAGATATTAAGTATTCATAACAAGAATTGGTCATGACATCAAAATTTGTTTGAGTGTGATTTTAAAATCTAACTTTTAGTTCATGTTAATTTTAACTTTGAAACTGAATTATTTATTATATTTTTCTCACTGCATAAATATTTATAAAATTTCATGACCCTATAAATGACAAACTTGTTGACCTAGACCAAGACTTTTCTACCATGTATTTATGTCTTTGACCTCCTACCCATAACTTTTAAACGTCTGTTTTTTTAATAAAAAGTTACTTTTTATATCTTTTTCAAATTTTAAAATAATATTCTTTTCAGTTATACTCTTAATTTAACTAATATGAAAACATAAAAATAATTATGATAATAGAGAAAAAAAAAATATAACAACACATAAATGCATCTTAAAATAAAAAAAAAATGAAAGGAAGATAATAGATAACTCATTTAAACTATATTAAAGAAAACCTTGGCTTTATAGAAGAAAAAAAACTCTTAAAAACTGAGTATTTATTTTTTAAATATTTATTAACTCCTCTTTCGTTTTTTTTATCATTAAACTAATATAGATTTAGATAATTATGAATTTTTTATTTTTTTCCCACCCTTACTTTTCACGCGGAGAAAAGTATTATCAACTAAATATATGTTGTGTTTTGTCTTAGATGTCTACATAACATTGGGAAATTGACATTGTATGGGCATTAGTAATGATGAAAAGAAGAGACAATCTCATGTCTTACTTCCTTATTCATAGAGAATCTTTTCATTGGTATAATAGACTCCCAGCTAGTCTGTTCTTAGAATTCTTTATGAATAGGTATAATCTACCTATGTATCGTTTGTGTTAATATATGGGTTTTGGTCTAGTCCTCCCATATTTTTGTATTTTCTTTTTTTTTTCTTTTTTTTAATAATATTTTTTTTCATGTGATGGCAGATGATTGTTGTTTCTTGAGGTGTCAGCTTAGCTAAGATGTCAAGTTGTATAGTGATGCCTAACACGAAAACTTTATAAAAAATAAATAAATAAAAAATCTCCTATTCGACTTTGTAATGATAATGTTATAAAATTATATAAATTAATTTGATAACGTGACTCATATTAAATAAATTTTAAACTTTAAGTTTGAATATGATTTAATAAAGTAAAAATTCATGTGAAAAGTTATATATATATATATATTATTATACCTCATGAAAATTTAATCTGAAGGAGATTGGAAAAGAATAAAAATTGGTTTTGTCTTTGTCAATGAGGTTGTCTTGTTAGTTGACCATCAAGAAAAAGTGTAACAAAAACAAGAATTGTAAGAGATAGATTGAGAAAAAATGATTAAAGAAGATGTTCACATAGCAACTCTCATAAATCAAGGTAAGTGAGGTAAATGTCTATCTCTATTATAATTGATATATGAAATGAGAGAATCATAGTTCATAAAATCTTTATGATGATGAAGTGCATTATTGTTTATTATTATAGACTTGGATGATAATGCGTCAGCTTTCTATGTGATTCAAGTTCTATGCCGCATTGCTCACATTGAAAACATAGTTATATGTTGCGTTCACCAACCCACTTGTTAGATTTTCAATATATTTGATGATTTGCTTTTGCTCTCAAGTGGGGAAACGATTTATTTTGGAGAAGCCAAAATGACTCTATAGGTAAACAACTTAGCCAACCACAAAACCAAATAGTTACAAAATTTGAACCAATAGTGTTTTTTTTTTTTTTTTTTTCTGAGGTAGGATTATTGACATGTAAGTCTGGTCTATTTTGGCCTGACTTACCACAAGCTCGTAAAAAATGGATAGGTCGGTCTGATCCATCAAGATTATACTGTTTAGAATTAGTAACACGTCCCATCATAAGGTGGATTGGTGGGTTGGTTCGTAATTTTTTAATTTTTTTTATCTATTTATTTGATTGTAGTCATTGATATCACTTTTTGGGTAATAAATTTACAATGAATAACAATAAAATTCAATCAAATTTTAATATTCTAATGAAAGAATATATAATGCCTAACAAAATAAAGTAAATATTAACAATACTTCAATGAACCAAATGATGTATAAAGAAATTAATGTAAATAAAGTTTTATATAAAACATTGGTCATCACCAATTTTAATTCTAAAAACATGAGATTCTTCTTTAATTTAATTTATTGAATTAGTAAATTAAATAGTTTAGGATTTATATTTAGGTTTAATGACCGTTTTGGTTCCAATACTTTAAAAAAATGCAATTTTGTCCTTATTGATTTAGAAAGTTCTTTATGATCTCACAGTTTTTTAACAATATCTAATTATATGTGTTGTGAACAAATTGGATGATTTTAAAAAACACTATGACCAAATTGAATTATTTTTTAAAACTCGGGGACAAAATTATATATTTTTTTAAATGGAACCAAAATACTCATTAAACCTGTATTTATTTAAGATTTTGAATAATTTAAGAATTTTATTTATTTTATATTTTTATTTGAGAATGACATTGAATAATTTAGTTATGTATTTTATTTAAAATTTTGAATAATCTAGGATTTTTTTTTTCAATTTTTTTTTTAAGTAGGATATAAAATAATTTAAGATATATATTTATTTAAAATTTTGAATAATTTAAAAAATTTATATATTTCAGATTTTTATTTAAGACATTAAATAATTTAGGATTTGTATTTATTTAGAATTTTGAATAATTTATGAAGTTTATTTGTTTTAGATTTTTATTTAAGTAGAACATTAAATAATTTAGTATTTGTATTTATTTAGAAGATTGAATAATTTAGAAATTTTATTTATTTCAGGTTTTTATTTAAGACATTAAATAATTTAGAATTTATATTTATTTACAATTTTAAATAATTTAAGAATTTTATTTATTTTAAATTTTTATTTAAGTAGGACATTAAATAATTTAGAATTTGTATTTATTAAGAATTTTGAAAAACTTAAAAACTTTATTTACTTAAGTAGGACATTAAATAATTTAATATTTGTATTTAGTTAAGATTTTAAATAATTTAAAATTTTTATTTATTTCATATTTTTATTTATGTAGGACATTAAATAATTTATAATTTGTATTTATTAATATTTTGAATAATCTAAAAATTTTATTTATTTTTTATACTTTACTTAAGTTGGACAATAAGTAATTTAGAATTTGTATTTTTTTTAGAATTTTGAATAATTTATAAATTTTATATATTTCAAATTTTTATTTAAGTAGGATATTAAATAATTTAGGATTTATAGTTGTAAAGAAACTCGAATAATTTAGAAAAAATTATTTAGTTTAAATTTTTATTTAGATAGGACATTAAATAATTTAGAATTTGTATTTATTTATAATTTTTAGTAATTTAAAAATGTTATTTATTTAAAATTTTTATTTAAGTAGGAAAATAAATAATTTAATTTTTATATTTATTTAGAATTTTGAATAATATAGAAATTTTACTTATTTCATATTTTTATTCAAATAATACACTAAATATTTTAGGTTTAATGACCATTTCTTATCTCAATGTGTTTTAAAAAAAATGCAATTTCGTCCTTTTTTTAAAAAACAAATGTTGATTAAGTAGTTAAAATATATTTGGATCCAATACCAATTTCATAAATTTCATATTGTAAATAAGGAAGGCTGATGTGATGAATAAAAACTTAGATAATATGTTTGAACAGTAACCTTATGAGCAGTATTATCCTGTTAGGTATTACCTATATAGAGTGTGTTTCATCATTTGTTATGAATCTTTGGTATTAAGTATTATGAATCTTTGGTAGTGGTGTATTTTTTAGTATCTGTCATTTCGTTTTCTTTCTTACATTGTTGGAATCACGTTTATTTTATTGTTATCTAAACTTAAAATATATGTTCATATCAAATAGCATGCTACAATAGCAAACACTTATATAAAGACTAGAATCAAAACCATTGCAGCAAGTAAAGTAGATTTCTCATATATAAAATCTGAAGACCAATGAGAGCCATAAATCCTGTTGGTTTAAATAGAGATTATACGAAAGATCACAGCCCACAAAATTTCATCCACTACTTATAACTTATAAATATATGTTACTTGGTATCAAATATCTGCCTCTGTTCATATTGACCAGAGGATTCAAATGTTTATTGAGTTTTAATAAAACATAATTATTTCCTAAACATATCCAGAGTAAAAATGCTTGAGTTAGCTTTGTGTCTTTGAAATTAAATATTAAATATTAGTTATTTAGATTAATCAATCAATGTTTTATCCATATGTTTATATTCTTGTGACTACTTAAATTATTTCCTGAATGAGATTGATTTTATTAGTTTCTTCAAAATTATTTAGATATTATTTTTAATTCCCATCTATTTACATTCACCTAAATTATTTAAATAAATTTATAACTATATTTTAACTTTTCAGAGGATATATATCATAAAAATATCATCATAATTTTATAATTGTTTTTTCAAAAGCATATTAAAAAATCAAAGAATATTATATTAAAATGTAATTAATTATTATTGACTCGATCAGAATAATAGATCAATGAATCATTATAAAATAATATATCATGGACTCTCAACTTATTCTTGAATCTCTAAAAAATAAAAAAGATACTTAAAGACAAAATTAAAAAATTCTTAAAAACATGTCCGCAGTTGATTTACATAAAATATTAAAGTATTACATTGCAAGGTTCGGGGACATAAGACCCTCTTGAGACGATAATGGAGGCTGAGCTAGTTTCCTGGAAGAGATAGATGACTTGTTATTTAGCAAACATGTTTTTCCAAAGTGCAGACTTTTCTTGGCACAGAACCACAGAGAATGTGATTTAGCTCTTTTGACAAAACGAAGCACCAAGTAAAGAACCAATCTGTGAACTAACAGTATGGTAGCCAATGCTGTTAAGTCCCACCATTTGTTATGATTCAATGGAACCCCAAGTATCAATGATAGAACTTTTTCTCCACTGACCTTCGCATCACCAGGTAGCAAAGGATCAAATTCAACCCCCTCCATGTCATTCTTGTATTGTCCCTGTAGTACGAAGCATGACAAGGTATTCAAAAAAATATTATCTACTTCTCATTTAATCCAAAACACTTTACATTGTACCTGCACTGCCCAAGCAGCAAAACTCAGGTAGGACATGGGATAGCGCCAAAAGAACTTTGGAAGCTCAGGTAATGATCTGAATATCTGGGAGGGCATCATCATGAAGATCTGCAACCACCATCAAACAACTTCATCATCAAGTTTTATTAAATGTTACGTTAAACTATTCAGTTTGTTTCTCTACTTGTTTCTACTCTAAGTTGTAAAGTCTCTATAAAATTTATTTTCTACCTAGTTTTTTGTGGCAGTTTACCAAAAATATATGTTGTAGTGGTTTTATATGTTAGAAAATGCTATTGTTATCGCTTATTCATGTATAGATGTTAAACTTGTAGTTTTGTTGTGTAAGGAGTTTAAACATAAAGTGAGAAGAATAATTAAAGAGGATAAATGAATAGTTTAACCTAAATGTTACTATCACAAGAGCTGAGAAAAATGGTATGCTTACAATTACACCAGTTCCTGTTCCTATGCCCATCAGCACATTGGGGACCAGTGAGGCTACAACCATGATGCAACACTCAACCACAGATAGGCAGCAGAATAAGTTGATACAGAAAAATGCACAATTAGTTAAACCCGGATGAAATTGCACCATGAAGTAAATGATTGTTCCGGAGGAAAGAGATGTTAGAACAAGGAAAGGGAATGATGATATGATGTTTGATACTACAAAGACAGCCTCTCCATAGTGCCCTTTGGACCTTTCACCATAGAACACCTGATTTTTATTGTGATTAGATACAAAGCAGAGTGTTTTAGTATAAATGTTGTATCTTTGGAAGAAAAAAAACCATTATAAGTTTTACCTTCAATTCTTCAATGAAAGATGGTAATCCTCCACATGACAAAACAATCATGAATCCATAGATGAATGATACACACTTTGCTCTAGCCAAGATTGAGTTGTTTCCTGTGCCAATGTGAAAAAAGAGGGTGCCAATACTGATTGCTATCATTATGTAGAATATTATCCTCAGCCAGTAGTAACCAATGTCCCTAGTCATGTTTAGGAAAGATCGCTTGGTCAATGTACACAATTGCTTCCTCCACGTGGTAGTGCTACCTATGTAGCGTTTAATTCCTTGTTCTTCCTACATATTTGCATCACCCAGTAACAAATTGTTTGATAAAAACAAGACAAGAAAATGGGAAATATAGTATTTTCTTTTAAATGATCTGTTGAACAAAATAGATTGATGATGAACTTGGTTGATTGGAGTCATTCTTTAAAGTTCCTCCAAAAGGATGTCTTACTCAGGATTCAGGAAGGAACAAAATAATTTATGTGTTGTAATCGGTAAACAGTAAACTGGTTTTCATATGCAGGTTACTAGATAACAATGATAGGATTTTGCACTAAAAGAGAATTACATTGAGTTTCAGTTGCTGGATTTTTCTTCTTGTATTGAACATTAAGTTTGAACTTTTGTAACTCTCAATCAGTGTACTTCTGATCTCAGATTTTCTCATTCCCATTGTTGACTGTGATGATGTCTGTCATGAGGGCATTAAAATTCACATGCAAAAGCATTGTCAATTGAGTAAAAAGAAAAAAAGGAAAAACAAAGGCTCCAATTTGTAATGCATACCAAACATAATTGTGTCCTCTCTAGTACTTCAGTAATAGAATCAAAGTCCAAATTAATACACATAAGGAAATGATCTGAAGGATTTCTTCTAGTAGGACAGGGAAACCCTGCATCGGCAAAAAACTTTTCCCAAATTTTCATTAGAGACACAAAAATTTCAATTAATTATATCAGATTCCAACTTTTCCTGAGTAATCGAAGTCAAAATGTTTACCTTAAGAGCCTTCTTTGCTTCTCCAAAATAAACAGTTTCCCCACTTGAAAGCAAAAGCAAATCATGAAATAGATCAAAAATCTCACTACTGGGTTGGTGAATGGAACAGATAACTATCTTTCCATTGTGAGCAATGTGGCATAGTGATTGAATCACATAGAAAGCTGAGGCACTGTCTAGGCCAGTAGTAGGTTCATCAAGAAGTAAGATATGGGGTTGTGTTAAAATCTCAAGGCCAATGCTAAGTCTCTTCTTTTCACCATTACTAATACCCCTACAATGCCAATTCCCAATCCTTGTATCCGCACAATTTTCCAGACCCATTTCCATTATGGTTTCTTCCACCACTTTGTTTATCTCTTCTTTGGTCATTTTGGAAGGAAGCCTCATGTTTGCAGAGAATGTGAGGGTCTCTTTTACCGTCAAAGTTCCCAAGTAAAGTTCCTCTTGAGCAACAAAGGACTGAAAATTGAAGAAATATAGATGGTCACTCATGTGAGGTGCATTTTTAAAGCAGACCAAGTGAAAGGATAAAGCTATGTTGATTATCTCACCACATCTCTGGAATTCAAGTTTTTCTTCTTCCCATTGAGTAGAATGTTCCCTGTCACTTCAACATTTGGAGCGAATTTTCCTGTACAAAAATGTTACACTTATCATCTGTCACCGATAACACTAGCAAAAGACAGCACACACTGTCACAGTTCATAACACTTGTTTAAAGAACAATATACGTAACATCCGTTACATTCCTTTTGACATGTGAAAGAAACTTTAATCTTACATGATTAGTTTTGATATCTTAGTTAAATTAAATGCACTATTTCGCAACATATTTTGATTTTTACACCTGATAAGAAGAATCAGAGAGTGATCATTCTATTGTGTAAAAGTGGTTTCTTCAACAACAAAAATTGAATACCATAATGATGTGAATGGAAACTAAATAATGGGACTAATATGGAAGGTGACACCCACATATATTATCTAATTTTTTATAAGTTTTGGTCAATAGAAAAATGTTAGAAAAAAATATGTTTCTTATAATCCCTTTAATTAAATATGTTTTTGTTATTGAAATATAGTTGTTTATTTTACTAAATAACTTTTTTTATCCTGTAAATTTCTTTTTATTATTTTGTTTTATTCTTTGAAATTTACTCTTTTTGTTTTTTTTTTTTTTTATAAAAATTTATTTTTTTTTTTTTTTTTTTAATTTATTTTTAATTTTTTATTTTAAAATTAATAAAATTT
>Ga0123342_1009083_pt1 | contig 12106 bp, 4 predicted proteins | sample Turbeawhitnodule_FD_89960 | JGI IMG/M metagenome (GOLD analysis project Ga0123342, IMG submission 89960) | Root nodule microbial communities of legume samples collected from Mexico - Turtle bean Mexico white nodule | ecosystem: Host-associated > Plants > Roots > Nodule | place: Mexico: Nepantla... | reverse complement strand
CTTTGTTGATTCAATTTGACAATATTTGGTTCATCCAAATGAGTTTGGGATTTGGTACTTGTTATTGGTGAGTTCTTGACTTAGAACCATGATCCAACTCTAAGAAAAGTGCCTCTATATTTTTCCAGCTCAAGGTGATTCCTAAAAATGTCAAGAATCTTGTTCTATGTGGCTATTGGAATCACATCATTAAGTCTCCCCTAAGGTCATTCCAATATGTAATGGGAGGGTCCTTGTAGAGATGTCTCTCTCTTTTTAGGGCAGTCCACCAATACATAGCATTACCTTGAAAACTTAAGGTGGCTAAGGGTACTTTCTTTTCTTCACTCACATGGTTGCAAGCAAACAATTGTTCTACCTTCATCTCCCAATCTAGATATGTTTCAACATCTTCTTTTCCATAGAAATGAGGTAGCTCTACCCTAACCTCCTTTGGGTTTTCTTTTCTTTCCTTTCTAGCTTTCCTAGGGGATGGTTGATAGTATTCATTAATTCTAATGCTTTGTTCCCAAAAAGAATTATCTACCCTAGAGCTAGATGCATGAGAACTCTTTTTAGATTTGTTGTATTCATCTCTTTCTTTAACTATTTTCCACTTATCTTGTATCAAAGCAAATTGAGCATTCCTTTCTTTGAGTTGGGTCTCATGTTGCAATTGTCTATATGAAAGTGCTAGAACGTCTTGTGCTATTTTTTCCAAAAGAGATTTGATAGACTTTCCTTCACTTTCATTAGAATGACAAGAATGAGAAGACATGGTTAAAGTTATGTGTTGTAAGTAATTTACCACAAAAAAGACAAGGAGAGTAATGAAGGTAGCTTTCCAGGAAAGAGAGGTGGATCATTAGGATCTCTTAATTACCAAGTCTTTCCTTGCCAAAATCTATCCCTCAAGACTTTTCACAAATCTTTTTCTAAGTAATTTACTTATATCACAATTAAGAATGAAAAACAAAATTTTATGCAAGAAAAAAAATACAAAGCAATTAAACAATACAAAGCAAGTAAACAATGCAAAGCAATTAACTAAAACACAATTAAAGTTTACTAACTAGAAAGCTTTAAAACTAGGGGAATCCTAAGGTGAGGCTTCTAGACACTTAGAGCCATTGAAGACACATTCACCGTCTAATAGGTAATTATTCCACTAATTAATCAAAGTTGAATGCAATTACAATTCAAAAAGAAATACAATAGAAATTGAATTACAAAAGTAAAATTCAGATTTCCTATACTATGCACTCCTTTACTTTTGGTACTCCTTCTTGTTGTGTCCCACACTTTGTATGTTTTTGTAATCTTCCTTGCTGCAGCCCCTTGCTTAACCTCTTAAGGTTAGTCAATTTAAATCTTCAAAACAGTACCTACTAAGTAGGGATGTTAGCAAAATTTGAATTTGAATCACAAGCAGTTCAAGATGTTAGCAAAATTTTTGCACTGGAATCACACCAAAATAATGCACCAATTAATTGTGATAAAGTTTTCAAATATGTTGTCAAATTATCGTCTCTGTTCGCGCCAGAATGCACACTTTTTTCATTTGATTTATCATTTTTTTATATTTTGTATTTTGACTTACTTTTTTTTCTTGTTTTTCTAACACATCAACCTGTGTAAATCCATAATTTCACAATTTTTCTTCAACGGATTTTAATTTTATAAGTAAAAACAACCAACACAGAATTAAAACAGAGGAATTCTAATCCTGAATTAAAAACAGTTTGAAGAAACTTCAAAGACACAATGGAATTGATGTATGAGAATTTGTATGGATCTATCACACAAATACGAACTCAAATCTAAAATTAAAATGCACCAAAGGATCAAACACATAATTATAAATCTGGACTCAAATTTAAAATCAAACAACCAAAATTATCAAAAACAGCACTACATGGAATTGATGACAATTTAGGAGAAACATGACTTGACTAAACACAATTGGATTCAAAAATCAAAATGACTCAAATCAACACAATATGAACCGATTAAAATTGCAATAAAGACTCAAATAAATAAAAAAACAGAACAACCACACAAAACTATATGGAATACTACACAAATTTGAAAATTAGAAGCTCAAGAACAATTTGAACACATTGCACCGATTGGATTTCTCCAAACAGCATCTAAATCAAACTAAAATGTAAAAAACAACAAGACATTCAAGAACACTTGAAGAACAACACGAAAACACAAAAATAAAAACAAGATAAGGCCCTTATCTCTTGAAGACCATGGCTCTAGATACCAAATGATGGAGAGTGCCTTCATTCTTGGAGGATTGTTGGTGGAATTTGCGGAAGCTTAATTGAGATTCACGGTCAAGGCTCTCCTAGGAGTTGTGGCTGCCTTGGCGGTGCAGATTAGGTATGAAATGAGAGTGGTGAGGTCATCTCTCTTTGGTAGAATGAAAGTTGAAGATCAATAGTCTAACCTTGAGAGGTTTTTGACAAGTAGTGATATTGGCTCAAATTTGGCAGCAATTCACTATTATATTAATCTTGCAAATACATGAGCCAAACCCTCTTATTTATAGTGTTTAGAGGGCTGGAAATTCAAAAGAAAGTGGAGGGGAATTCAAATGAATTCCCTCCCAAAAGTAGCGCCTAAATGAGCAGATGGGGAGGGGTGTGTCTAGCTTGTATGTTCACCCCCTCCATGCGCTTTCTAGACCGGCCTTGGTAAATTTAGAGGTTTTTATAAACTCTAAGTTTACCTAGGTTGATGTTTTAGGTGCCAAAATTAATTCTAAGAAAAATTACAATTAAAGTTCCTATGCTAATTGTGACAAGAAATTAAAGTGTACTCTACACTAGAGTTCATGGTATTTGTATAAGAACGTTTCTCTGCCATCAGTAGCAGCATTCCAGTCTTCTTGGATCCTCTTGGCCATCACTCTAGTGGTTGGCCCAAATCTCCCCTTTGGCGGGCTTGCATGTGGGTTTGTGCTTGGGCCTCTTCCATCACCTTATGTTAAGCCGAAGACTGAGGAAAAGCAGGAGGGCGATATGTCACTCGATTATCAAAACTAGGGCGAGAGATTGCTCAGTTCTCATATCACTCACACAAAAAAAAAGCACAGTACCTCGGGACTGTTGGGACCACTATATATAGGGCCCAGGGACCTCAGAATACGAAGCATCAAAATGATCTCTCAAATCCAGCGGTCCACAACGTCCCACGCCCGAAAAACCCCTCATTAATGCGGGTTATTTCATGCCGCCTGAGGTCACATAACACCTCGAGAAACTCAACAGCCACACATCCAAAGGGAACCAACTAACACCCATCATTAAAAACTCATCGGATATGTCCATCCTTGAGCCTGGGGGAAAGTGTACTGGTATGGCCGACTGACACGCTGACATGGCTCGGTCTTCCCTGACCAAGCTAACCGAGACACCCACGGACGACTAGGCCGACCAACACGTTCAACCATTAACACTCAAACCAAGGTTAGTGAAGCTAAACTACCATTAAGAATTAGGTAATACAACCATAAGTGTGATCCATAACACTAATCAGGCTCAATGAGGTAAGCCCATTAAAATAATATAAATAGGACACATCCCAAGGAACAAGGTACGACATTATTACTGTACATACACCCGAGTGTCGAACACCCTCTTTACTGACTTGGACGGTGGAGTGCCTTCTGCAGGTACCTCTCCCTTTGACATTCACCCGATACTGAGAGCCGAAGGTGTAGCACAAAGGCGAGAAGGATCCCAATGAAACCCTAGCAACCTGCCTGAAGGAAGGAAGAAGACGAAGACTTTAATAGTTCTCTAGGTCTTATCTCCCTAGCAGGAACAATTCTAAGTAAATCTAACATTTATTGAATTGTAAAGAAAACACTAGTTATATATTCAATGTATTTTGTGAAATTTTAAATGTTATGTGATTAATGTTGATATTTTCTAACTCTTTTAAAAGCATAAATGTTTGTGTGATAATGGTATATTGATGAGTGAAATGAACTACGAATCATGTGCAATATGATTGAGACAATACTTTTAGGAAATGAGATATTGTGTTTAGATTGTTAGGATGTGCATTGATTATAGATTCGTATATAAAGAGATATATTGACTATACTAGTATATTGGAATCATACTGATAAAATTTATCAGGTGGTGAGAGTCGAAGAAAGTTTATTTGAGTGAGTCTACAATTTGAAAAATAATTGGTCAAAGAAGATAAGACGGATCAATATGTCATACAAGTTGAAGGGATTAATATGTATATGTAGTTATGGAGAGATTTCCCAGTGTGAATAGTATGATAAGTGCAGATCTCTGAGTTTAAATCAATGTATGACTTTTTCGAATGTAAAGTAAAGTAATTATGTGTGAATTAGTGAATTTTTGGAATGAGTGATGTTGAACAAGAGATATTTTTTTATAATTGACTGTTTAATACATTGAAATGGATCAAGTGTGATAATTCCTATGTTTGTGATTGGATGAATTGAATATAGAGTTATTGAAAAATTTAAAAATCTCTAGCATACCCTATTATTTGTGGTTATGCGTTTCAATTTGTGATGATTGTGTATTACACGGGAATAGAGGATGTTACCAGTTATAAGACTCTTCCATGAGCAAATGAAGTTTTTATATTTTATCCTGGTGTTTTAATTATTTTTTTCATGTGTAGATATTAGAAATCATTTGGAAAAGAGATGTCTTTTCGTAATATTATTTAATGAGGATTTGAATGATATGTTTACACATATATATTTACTTAAATGATATCACTACTAGAAAATCATTAAATAGAAACCAGTTTTAGAGACAAAAAAATAATTAGTTGTTATATTGACTAGTTAAGCATGAGACTGGGAAAAGGCTTAAGTGTCTGAAAGCAGACAATGGTGGAGAGTACCGTGGTCCTTTTGAAGCCTATTGCAAGATGTATAACATCAAAATGATGAAGGCAACACCAAAGACTCCTCAACTGAATAGAGTAGGCGAAAGAATGAATCGTACCATTGAAGAGAAAGTTAGATCCAAGTTACAAGGTGCTAACCTCCCCAAGTCTTTCTAGGGTGAAGCAATAAAGACTGTAGTTGATCTCATAAACCTGACACCTTCAAGACCTCTAGATGGAGAGATTCTAGAGGAAGTGTGGTACAATAAGAAGGCATCCTTCAACCATTTGAGAGTATTTGGATGCAGAGCCTTTGTTCATATTCCAAAGGACGAAAAAAAAAAAAAAAACTATAGATGCTAAGCCCTAGGAATGCATATACCTAGAAAGTTGAAGATACTATTTTCAAGGTATCTTGAAAATGTGATAAACATTAATTTTTCATGATCTCTTTATGAAGAAGTTTTCCTCGTATTCTCTATATAAAGGGAACCTATGAGGAACAAAAATACAAGCAAGTGAAAAGAGCAACAGAGAGTAAATGAGAGTTGATATCCACCATAGTGTGAGATTTGAAATATCAATGAGAGACTAGAGAGATATTTTATTTCATCCTTGTAGGATGAGATTAAATGTTACCTTCAGAATGACATAAACAAATATTGTAATCCTACTTTCACAGTGGAGAGATTTTCTGGACTAGGTGTCGTGGGTTTTTATTTTCAAGTTGAGAAGGTTTTCCCACGTTAAAATTTCTCGGTATCATTATTCTATTTTCTATTATTTGCTTCTTACTTCCACCAGTGTCCATTTTTTATCTATACCAAGGAGGAAGAATTAGTTCTAATTTTCCCAGCACATTAGTGATCCACATTAACATTTCTTAAATTATGTAATATTTTTTATTTTCATGAAAATGGTATTACCTTTATAGAAACAATTCTTTTTAAATAAATATGAAATATAAAATAGACAGTAATCTAATATTAATTACATCTCATTTTTTCTTAATTTTCGTAACTAACTTACAATAAAAAAATGAATGTAATTTTTTTAAAATATAAAAATAGGTAAGGAGCACTTAAAACACTACAAGATAATTATTAAATAGAAATCAATTTTAAAGACAAAAAATAATTAGTTAAAATATTACAAAATTAGATAAGACTAAAAAGTTTATTAATATTTAAATTAGTTTCTATAATTGATAAATAGTGATAATTAGATTATAAATTGATATCTAATTAGATATCAAGGTTTTAGATACCAACTTTAGAATCTAAATAATTGGTATCTAAAACTTAGGTAACTAATTAGATGTCAATTTAGAAACTATTTATCACTATTTATGAAACTAATTTAGATATCAATAATTTTTTTATTTTTTATGTCTAAAATCGTATCTAATTTTGTCAATATAACAATTTATTTTTAAAATTTATTTTTATTTAATGATTTTTTAGTAGTGTAATCTTTAAAAATATACATATTTTGAAGTTCTTTTCTATGATATTATAAAGATAAATAGTCAGTTTAATTTTTAGGAATATAAATATTTTGAAGTTTTTTTATGATATTATAAAGGATAAATAGTCAATTTAGAGTAATAAATATTGATATTTCGTTTTTAATATAATAGAAAAATTCATTCTTGATACAAGAACTTAATTACGTTACTTTTTTAAAAAAAAATTTGTTATTGGCTAAGTAATAAAAATATGTTTTGTATTTAATAACGATTCTTTTTTTAATTCTTGGTTAAAATAATTAAAAACATTTTTTGTTTTTAGTCACATGTGCGTATTTATTAAAAAAATTAATATTAATATATAATTAACTTTGAAGAAATGATTAAATATTTTAAATTTTAATTTTGAAAAAATGACTGGAGATTTTAAATTTTTCTTAAATTTATAAAGTAAAATGAACAAAGGTTCATTTACAGTTAATTTTTCTTTTAATAAAAAATCATGATATATTAAGACAAAAGATGTATTCAATTGTTTTAATTACGTAACAGAGTTCAAACAAAATTATTAAAATTAATTTTTTTTGTTAAAAATATATTTTTATATTAAAACAAAATTATCAAAATTAAAATATTTTATTAAAATAGTAACTTTTTTATTATATTTAAAATAAAATATCGATAATTATTGTAGTGAACCAATACCCTATTATAAACCTGTAATATTCTTTTTTAAAAGTATTATAAATTACTATTTCTTTGCTTTCACTATTTTTTTTTATCAGTGAACAATAGAGACTCATTTAGGAAGTTTAAAAGTTTTGTACATAAAAAGATTAGTTATTTTGATGAACAAAGTATTAAATCAATTAACTAATTCCTTTTCATATATACATCAAGTTCCTTTCAGAAGAACAACAGAAAATATGTGAGAAAAAGATTAAAATGATGGTACGAAGAAGGATAAGATCATGTATTACAACAGAAGAACTTTATTCATAAAGTAAATACATAACTCAGCTGTTCTGCACAGCCACAGACTATACATATAGTTCGTGGATGCAGTGCTAGTCTTATTCCATATATATAATAGTTGTTTTATTTATAAAAAGTTCTGAATCCACTTAACAGTTTTTGGTGCACCAACAGCGGAAATCATCCCTGCACCTGCCACTCCTCAAGTGTTCTTTGTTCTTGCAGTGATCATCGCAGCTGCCAGTGGTGAAGCATGGACCCTTGTATGTATCAGCCAGGTTCTCGCAAGTCTTTGCCTCAGTCTGCAACACAACTTCTTCTGCATGTTCAAATAAATTCAACAGTAAATATCAGACATATTGAATTATAAAGTATTCAGGAGAATGAATATAGTTATAGACATGTAGAAGAATGAACATAAAAGTAGTGACTTACGAGTAACAAAGAGAACAAGGAAGAGGAAGCATAACCCAGCTAATGATTTCTTCTCCATGACTTAGTTAGTGAATATTCACTTGTATGTATCTGCTCTGTGTGTGTGATGACTGGTTTGTGTTTATTAAACATATATATAGTAGCGAGGAGTTGAAAAGTAAACAATGATGAGGTTGCTGATGAGAAACTAAGTAGAAACTACAAGAAACTAATGAATGAATCTGTAAGGAGCTTTCGGTGGATTTGTATTTTGATGTAAGGAGGTTTCGGTGGATTTGTCTTTTGATGTAAGGAGGTTTTCGGTGGTTTGGATTTTGATGGTGTGAAAAGTCAACAATGTGCCAAAATAGGAAAGGAACTTATCATGATATTAAATGCTAGGCTTCTAGCCGGAATTTGTGACGGAATAACTATATATGCTTTAACATTTTTCAGAAAAATATTTCATATAGATCTAATATTTTTTGTCAACATCATATATATATATATATATATACTCTATAGATAACAAAATAAAATAAGAAGAAAAAAATAAAATAATATATATATGATAAGAGAGAAAAGAAAGATAGAAAAGAGACAGAATATATGTATATATATGGGGAATAAAAATATTTAATATATCAGTATACTCTCTTTTTTTATTCATTTTATGTGATTCACAATAATGAACTTTTATATAACATTTTAAAATATAAATAAAACAATCAAATTTTATATGTACTTAGAAAATAGTTTTAGAGAAGTAATTCTACAATAAAATTATTAAATAAAAAATAATTTTATAAATAAAAAATAATTAATTGTTATGTTGATTAAATTAGATACTATTTTAGATACTAAAAACATTGTTGATATCTAAACTAGTTTCTATTATTGATAAATAGTTTCTAAATTGGTTTTAATTAACTGTTAATTTTTTAACTATCAAATTTAAAATCTAAACAATTAGTAATTAAAACTTTGATACCTAATTAGATACCTATTAGAAACTATTTATCAGTAATAAAAACTAGTTTAAATATCAAAATCTTTTTAGTCTCTAAAATAGTATCAATATAACAACTAATTATTTTTTGTCTCTAAAATTAGTTTCTATCTAATGATTTTCTAGTAGTGTAATATAATTAAAATCATATTTGAATATTTTATTATTAAAGTAAAAATTTCATATAATTAGAAAATTTAGGTTTCATTTTAAAATAATCACTATCTCTCTAGGAAAACTTTTTTTCTCCTCTTTCTTCTCTCTAGATTTATAATCACATCCTTCATTAGATTCACGGACGGAGGCCACCTTTGGATAGACTCCTGACAATAAATAGAGCAAAACTTCTTATCAGATTTATGTTTAGAGTATGTTCTTGTTCCTTTTTACTTTGGATCATTTTTTAGTTTTTTGTTCACCTAGGTAGACATGTTTTGCATGTAGTGTTTGTGACTTCACGATTAGTCTCTATTAGTTCAAGATCCTAGTGATATATTTATATTGTTGATCAGAACTCTATGGTACATGTTAGGCTATCTCTGCTTTCTTTAGGAGTTAGAGCTCTTTGTGAGTGTTCATCCTTATAATCAGGTAAGAAAAGTTAGTTTTATCTTTCGGTAGTAATCTTGGCTAAAGGATTTGGATGAGAATGTGACGAGTTCACATGTTCCAAAATTCTCTTTCCAGGGTTTGTTTTATTAAGTGAAATGGATTTTTTTTATGAAATTCAATTAAAGTTAAACAATTTGATAAGTTGTTTGACGTTTAGATAAATTGTGAAAAGTATTGTGAAGTTTAAGTCTTGAATTTACTTGTTAAAGTGTGATTTAAATGAGATATATTTCTACATATATAAATCAAGACATTATATATTTAGGCTAATTTTCACTTTTGGAATGCCCTTCGTCTCAAATTCGCTTAGTGTTCGCTTTTTGTGCTCAAACGAAATAAGGTGAAGTGTTTTAAGGTGTTCTCTAAAACACTGGAATATGAATTGTGAATAATGTGAAATTATGAATTGTGAATAATGTGAAATTATGATCGAGACATAATATTTTCTAGAATACACTGGAATCATATAGATGAAGGTTCATGCACTACAAGAAAATAACGATTTAGTCAACAAATTTAACGACCGAAAAATAGTGGTCGCTATTTGGGACCGAAATAGTCACCGATCACTCTTAGTGTCAAATCTATGACCGAAATAGCGACCGAATGAAGTGTTGATGATTTTTGTTAGTTTTGAGACCAAAACAGCGACCGAAGATGAAAGTAGCAAAATAAAATTAAAAATTAATTATATCTATGACTGAATTTTAAAAATTAAAAATTAATTATTTTTTCAGTCGCTAAATGAATTTGCTAAATTCTGCCACCGAATTAGCGACCTAATTTTTTTATATATTTTTAGCTACCAATTATCTTTTGGTCGCTAAATGAAATTGTTTATTTTTGTCACCAAATTAGCGACCGAATTAATATTTATATTTTTTTATTTAATTTTGAGTATATTAAAATAAATATATAATAATTATATTTATAAACATATAATTTTAATTGAAATTATAATCCGGAAAATGTAACCTGAAAAAAAGTCTTTCTCACTTTGTGAAAATTTTTTTGTACCCAACTCTGTATCTCATCGCCTCCGAAGCCATAAACCTCTACTCGTCAGCACAAGTAGTTTAGGGCGAAGCTAAATCCTTCGTTCATCCTTTCTCCGATTCCAAAACTGTGTCACCGTCATAACAATGGTTTGTTCTTTAACTTCAGTTAAACTTTCTTCGCATTTTTCGAAATCCCTCGCATGCATTTTATGATGCCGTTTTTGTGTAGTCGTACCGAAGAGACTATGGCTACCGCCTTATCACTTTGAGCGCAAGCGCTAGAAAGAGGCTTGGAAAGTTCACAAGCGCTCCGCAATGGCTCAGAAGGTTTTGCCGCTTTTTATTTGGAATTTGGAATTTGGGATTTGAGTTATATGATTGTATTTTCGTGAATCTAATTGGATTTTAATTCGTGTGGAACAGGCTCTTGGTATCAAGGGAAAGATTATTGCCAAGAAAAATTATGCTGAAAAGGCACAGATGAAGAAGATGTCTTTTATTTTATTTTTGGACTAATTTTCTGTATTTGCTAATGTTGTATGTTGTTTTGTATTAGTACATTTTTACATGACACTATGCCATAACCCCAAGAAAGCTTCAGTATAATAGAAAGGACAGCTTCTTCCTGCACCTCCATGACTTCTTCTCCCACCCCATACTAAAAGTACATTTACTAATATACTCCTCAGTAAAAATATTAAAAAATTAAAATAATAGTTTAATATACCTTTAACCTACTTAATCTTCACTTTCACTTTCATTTTTGTGCGTTTTCTCTCTGTTCCTTCCAGCAGCGCTGCTCCACACCTCCACTCGAAGATTTTTTTCTCTTCATCTCTCTAAACTCCACATTCTCTAGCACTCACACATCCAAAGTGTCCTCTTCACAGGTTAGTAAGTTGAATTTTCCAGATTTTTCATTGCTTTTGAAACCTGTTGCTGCTGTGTAATCCGTTTGTAGTGTAATCCGGTACGCTGTGCATTTTTTCATAATAGGCACCGGATTATGTAATAATCCGGTATAGTTGTGAATGTAAAGTAATACCAGATTACTTAATCCGGTTTAGTTTATTTTAGTAATTCCGAATTAGGTAATCTGATTTAGGTATTTTAGTAATTCTGGATTACGTAATCCGGTTTAGGTTTACATTGTGTGTGTTTCGGATTATGTAATCCGGTTTAGGTTTACATTGTGTGTGTTTCGGATTATGTAATCCGGTAGTGTTCTTACAAAGTGCATTTTTGTGATTTTGCGTTTTGGTTATATATTTAGTTTCCAACCCACTTGTTAAAAACTTTTTTTAAATTTTATATTATGTACACAAATTCATGATTATATTATTTATTATTTGTAAATAATTGAAATTTAAATTGTGTTATGGATAGATATGGCTAAAACTAGAGGTGGTGGATCTAGGGATCATGATCGCAGAAGACCGACGACATCTGTCCGTAGAAGAGACCGAGGTGGTGTCGAGGAAAGGATTGATGATGATGTTCATATTGATAATGACAATGAACAAGAATTACAGAATGATGACCAAGTAGACCACGAAGAAGGGTTTCTTGGAGGACCTTCTGATATGTCTTTACTGGTAAATTTTGCTGACCATGTTGCTGTTAAGCTTTGGGACTAGTGCAGATATGTAAAACAAATGCGGCTATTTTAAATTTACAAATGCGGTCATAGAACCGCATTTGATCAGCACGCATTCGTAAATCTGGCATTTACAAATGCGGTCATAGGACCGCATT
>Ga0123342_1009082_pt1 | contig 12107 bp, 7 predicted proteins | sample Turbeawhitnodule_FD_89960 | JGI IMG/M metagenome (GOLD analysis project Ga0123342, IMG submission 89960) | Root nodule microbial communities of legume samples collected from Mexico - Turtle bean Mexico white nodule | ecosystem: Host-associated > Plants > Roots > Nodule | place: Mexico: Nepantla... | reverse complement strand
AGTGTTGTTCAAAAAAAAAACTGCCAAAAAAAAGTGATAAAAAAAAAGTTTTGGGGGGGGGGGGGCATGTGCAGTGTTCAAATATCTATGGTCTCTTAAGGTTATGCCCTCGACCTGGTTTTATGTGTGGAGGGCTCTTTGGGATAAGATAGCAACTAAGCAGAATTTACACAAAAGGGGTGTGACGATGGGGGATACTTTTTGTGTCTTATGTGGAAGGGATGAGGAGTCCACTTCATTGTCTCGTGTGGGTATCAATTAACGTTTGGAATATGTGCCTTAGTTGGATTGGGATTAGCTTGGTAAATCACAACGAGTTGCTTCATCATTTTGAACAGTTCTTTTATTCATGCTTCAACAAAGAAGGCAATAGATTGTGGAAAAGCCTATGGGTATTGGTGGTATGGTGTATTTGGAAGCATAGAAACAGGTTATTTTTCACCAAGCAAAGATAGATGCTGAGGAAATTGTTGCTATGGCACAAGTCCAATCATGGGCATGGATGAAACATAAAGTAAGGAAAGTAAAATTTTCTTTCTCTGATTGGATTTTTTCCCCATTTTTTGCATTAACATGGCAACAAAATAAGTGCATAAAAGCTTCATTTAATCATTGTCATTATTCACTATTTGGGATGGTTGTTTTTGAAATAAATTGTCGATTGTATTATTACTATCAAATGCTACGGATATGCTTTATATCATTGGTCTAGCTGAGAGGTGGGGAAGGTAGTGTTTTTGGTGCAGATAAAGCTATAGAGGAGCTGTTTATAAGAAGTCAGATGAGGATGCATAGGATTTATCTTGAAAAGTAGTTTGGGTTTCGGAGGGGTTCGGGTAAAGGTATATTATTTAAGCTATACATGTTCTTTTTATCAGTAGTATATCTTATGTAGTAAGATAAGTCTTGGCTTGTAGCTGGGAAGGGTTGTTGATTATTGAATGCAGGGAGAATCGTGAAGATATAACTAGCCATAAGATGTTGAACTGTGAACAACAAGTTGCTGAAACCCCCATTCAGTTCATGAGAGGAATAAGGGGGCTGTTTGTATCTAGTAAGCAGTTGAGGAAGATGTGGCGTATGAAGATAAAGAGAGGCAACTAAAAGATTATTAAGCATTGGCATGGAGTGAAGAAGCCAAGGAATCTAAGGTCAAATGACCATCATACATCATATGGTGGCATGCTCATAGTGAAGGGATTAGGACCACTGTCTATGGTGTTATCTTATACTATCATATCCTCATTATTATTGGTGTTGATTATGTGTACACCAAGCCATTGACAAGAGACTACAAGCGCATATTACCTAGATAGACCAGCTGCATGCCAACCTTGAACCTATTCATTTTATAGCTGCAAAGGTTTTTTAAGTGGCGTTGGGGTATATTGCATAATTTTTGCAGTTTAAAGCCTACTGCATAATTTTGCAGTAGGAACTAATCTTTTTTAAATGCTATGTTCAATTCTGTTTTTATGTTGTAGTTTGCAATGTTTATAAATCTGAAAACATGATGGAGAGGTTGTAGGTAATTGTATAAGGGCTGGAACACCCCTAAAGTGTTCTTTTTAATTTAATTTGTTTATTCTTTGTTGAAAAAAATATGTCCTGCTCAGAGCAAAAAAAAAAGGTTTTTAAAATTTTTATCTTTGTGATTACATATAACATCCGTTGGATAGAGGAACCAATGTTATGTCATTCCCAGATTAAAAAATAAATAAAAGTTTTTAAAAATGACATATCACATTGATTTCTCTATACAACCGGTGTTATATGTCATTTTTAGAGTTTTAAAAAAATTGAAAAAATTAACTATGGGCACTACATATAACATCGGTTGGACAGTGTAACCGGTGTTATATGTAATTTCCATATTAAAAAAAAGTTTTAAAGTTTTAAAACTTACATATAACATTGGTTGGGCTACGCAATCGGTGTTATATGTCATTTCAGAGTAAAAAAAAAGTTTTTAAGTTAATTAAAAGATATATTACATTGGTTATTACTCATAACCGGTGTAATCTATGTTTTTACCCTATTTTTTTGCCTCACTCCCTCGTTTTCCATTCGCGCTATTCTAAGTTTTCTTGCTCAAGAGTTTATTTTGTTTTTGCCAATGTTGCTACCATCGTCGCTGCAAGTCACTCCCCCGCCGCTTCTCTCTTATTTTGTTCTCTTCGTTATAAGAGCATCCACACTGAACGAGATTCTTCCATTCACGCTTCTTTACTATTTCTTTGCCACTCTTGTCACCACTACATTGCCTCCATTGCCGCTCACGTTCACGCTCTAGGTTAGTTTTTTATTTTTAAATATTTTAGTTTTAATTATTGTTTGGTTTATAATTATTTATATAGATAAATTGTTTTATTATATTATATTTGGAGTATAATGTATTGTGTTTTAAATTGAGTAATTGTTATATAATTTGGTATTGGGTTCGGGAGTGATCAACCCTCGACAATGTGTACTGTGTTTTATGATGTATTATGTTTGAAATATAAGGTATTATATTTCAATTTTGGAATTGTTGTTTTAATTTGTATATGTTGAACATTTTGGTATTGAGTTTAAGGTTTAGTATGTGACTATAAAGCACATATAACACCGGTTGGGAGCCACAACTGGTGTTATATGTGCCTTCTGAAACACATTTTTAAATATTTTTTCAGATTTTGGTACATATTATACTGATTTTTACAATGTTATGTAATTAACATTTTACATCACTAAAATCTATATAAATAATGTATCTAGTGTTATATGTCTCCTAAAACCACTGTTATATGCGTTTTCTGCACTAATACATTCAATACTACTCTTTACCATATATTCACTATCATACATTCAAGCAGTAAAACCACTTTATATAACTAAATAACCAAATAATAATAATAATAACTATTTAAATATTTTATTAACGCTTATTCAACAAAAACTTATAAATAAACAATATTCTTCACTAACTAGTCACTCAACTACATAGTATTCCTCTCTTATACTTCAAACATTTATATTGACTTAAGTATCACTAAGTATTCACTAACTTTAATGTATCTCTTATACTTCAAAGATTTCTAGTTACTTAAATAAATATAGTAGAGTCTTATACTTCATATCAATATACATCTATTTTCCACCTTGTACTATCTAGATTTATTTTCCATTTTTAGTAACAAAATCTATAACTTAATTTTTTGCTTTTATCCCTTATAACTAAAGTTTTTTAAATCTGAAAATTGAACAAAACAAAATATTAAAATTATATAAAATAATTCACATTATCTTTATAAAATATATTTAAAATAAACATAGTAAATCACATTAAAAAAAACTCAATAATTTTGAGATTTCTAAAAAATATTAAACGAAGAAAAAGTAGAACAAAATAAGGAGAAGAAAAAAAAAATTACAGAATGGACCAGACCCAGCTTGGCTATTATGAATCAAAATCCAAAAAAGAAAAGAACAAGCATTGAAGTGCAGTGAATGAGACACAGTTGCAGTTGCACACAGTAACACATCACCACCAATCCAATCCAATTAATTAACCACCATCTATCCATCAATCTCCGGTATTACGGTTATGGCTAAACACCGAGCACTGCGCCGCGGGCCTCGCCACCTCCCCGCCGGCGCTCGCCGGACACGTCACGACCATCGCGGGCGGCGGCACCATGCAGTTGTAAGACACGCACAGCGACGCCGTGTCGGGCAGCACCGCCCCCTCCCGCAGCGGAATCCCCGTGAGGTAGTTATGCTGCAGGTACAGCAATCTGGTGGTGCCGCGCCACACGCTCTTTACGTACGCCTCCGGAACCTCACCCGAAAAACGGTTATTGTTCAAAAATAAACTCTCCACTCCCTCTAGCACACTCGAAAGCTCTCCACTCAGAGAATTATGACTCAGATCGACTATGGATCCGGGTCTGGGTCCGGGTCTGGTCCCGGACCCAAGCCCACCAGAGAGATTGTTCCGTTGTAAGAAAATATTCGAGAGAGCGGGGAGGGAGAGCAATTGGACCGGGATGGGCCCGGCGAAGCGGTTCATACTAAGGTCGAGGAAAGCCAACTCGGTAAGCGTTTGAAGGCCGTTGGGGAGAGGGCCCCACATGAGGTTCTGCGAGAGCGACAGATAACGGAGAGATGACGGCAGAAACGACGGTAACGGTCCTGTGAGTTTGTTGTCTTTTAGGTCGAGGTGGAGTAACGGAGAATTAACGGTCTGGGGTAACCCGTCGGAGAGAGAATTGGAGGCGAGAATGAGGATTTTCAGTTGGGGCAAGTCGGTGAGAGTCGGGGGGACTGAGCCAGAAAGTTGGTTGCGGCTAAGGTCGAGGGTGTGGAGGCGGCGGAGGGCGGAGAGTGCGGCGGGTATGGGGCCGGTGAGGCGGTTGGAGGGGAGGGAGAGGACGCGGAGGTTGGTGAGGTGGGCGAGGTGAGGGGGGATGGATCCGGTGACGAGTCCGGGGGAGAGGAGAAGCTGGGTCAAGTCGGTGAGGAGAGAGAGGGAGGCGGGGAGGGTGCCGGCGAGAGGGAAGGAGGGGTCCCCGAGGGAGAGAGCGGTGACGCGGCGGAGGGTGCAGGTGAGGCCGGCGAAGGAGGAGCAGGGATCGGGGGCGGTGAGGTTCCAGGTGGAGAAGAAGGGGTTGGAAGGAGAGAGGTCGGTGAGGGTGGCCTTGATGGAGAGGAGGGCTGTGAGGTCGGTGGGTTGCAGGTTTTGGGCGAGAGATGAGGAAATGAGAAGAATGAGAAGTTGAAGAACGAGAAGAAGAGTGGCCATTGGGTGGTGATTCAGTTGAAGTGTTTGAGAAAGAAGCTCAGGTAAGTGTTTTAAGAGCACAACTTTTGGAGAAAAGGACAGAGCACAACTTTTGGAGCCTTGGGATTCCTTTTAAAATCTAGCTATTTGTTTCTCTCTCTCAATCTCAATTTTTCATGCCCTCCTTGTTAAAAAGTGTTTTTTAACTTTTTCAGCTTAAGTTTTACTAACTTTTACACTAAAAATGTGTTGATTAATTAATTAAAAGTTACACTTAATATAACTTTTAAAATGATTAATGTAAAATATAAATTTATGTATAACTTACTTTTTTTAATTATATTTGTTCTTACAAAGGTTGGAGGGTCTTTGTGTTTTCTTTTTATCGTCTCATTTTTACTGATCTCCATTGGTAATGTCGTAAGATCTATGATCTTCTGTCGGTGAGGGTGAGGTGTTTGTAAAAGGTACTTTGATGTCTACATTAGTATTCAGTATAAGATAGGTGAGAGTAATAAATATTCTACAATGTGTACATTTGTCTTGGTTGGTGTACACATTTATAGGATCGTGATGGATCTATGATGTTGGGTCGAGATTATGGTAGGTTATCGAGTTAACCTCGGTGTTTGGGTAACATTTCGTACTGTGATTACATTAATTATCACTAGTACAAAATATGAATTTTACGACTCCGTATAAAGACAGCTCGTAAATAACAGTCATTATAAAAGAGGCGGTGACATCTTTTTAGTTTTTTGCAAAATTTTGGTGTTTTTAACGATGATTCCGTGTTGAACTGTCGTTATATGTTTGTTTAAGTGCTTTTAACGACAATTCCTTGCTAAACTGTCGTTATATATGACTCTAGAGGAGTATTTTTTCCGTGCGGGCTCCCTCACTTCATCTTCTTCATCTCACTCCCTTCAGCTTCCTCACTCTCACTCCCTTCAGCTTCCTCTCCCGCCGCCCCAGCGCTTCTTCATCAACCTCGCCCCTTACGCTCGCTACCGTCGAAGGAGAACACTAATGTCGCACCGCTTGTTTTGCTCCGTCTTACCACCACGATTCGCATGAATTTTTCCCGCAAGTTAGAGATTTAATACTCTTTACTTTTTTTTAATAAATTTAATGCAATGTACTGATTTTGAGTCTGTGGATATCCGACCTTTGGCAATACGCGCAAGCAAGTAGCTGCCTACGCCTCCGTGCACACCAACCCTTCACCTCTGCACGTCCACACACTGCGCCAACACCTCCACCACACGCTACCACTGCGGACTATAAAAGGTTAGTATTTTTAGGGTTTAGGATTTTAAATTGTTTAATAAATATTTGAATGTATGTGTTGACTAGTTAATAGCTTAGGGTTTCATTTTGTGTATATTTGATGGAGGAGTCAAGATATTGAGGAGATAAGTGACAGATTTGGAGTTGCCAAAAATTAATGCGAAAAAACTTAAAATGTATAACTTTTGACAGAGAAGTCGGATGAATGAAAGTTGTTCAAAACGAGATAACGAATCACGTAGCCAGTTTTGGGGTCCACCAAAATTCCAAAAATCCACCATTTACTATTATTTTTTTATTTTTAACTATTATTTAGGCATTTTTCAAGTATTTTGAGGTTTTAGTTCTGATACTTACACTTGTTAGAAAATTTTGAAATTTTGCATGATGTTTCCTAGTATAAATTAGAGATTTATCAAACCATTATGATTATATTACATTCACAAATTTATTACTCATATATTACATTACATAATTTTATGTGTGTGTTCTAACATGAAATCTTATTATTCCAGTGCTTATTCTAGATATAACATGTTGAGTGGGAGGAAAAGTACAAGTGAAAATGCAAAGAAACTCAGTTGGATGCACCTTAAGGTAACCATATATAACACTTTAGAATGACATAAATTTTTTTTCATATATTTATAAAACTTTTTGTAGACCTTCATATTTTAATTATATTATTACATGCCTTATTGTTTTGAAAATTTGATATTTTATGCAGATTAGAGTATATAAATAATAATAGAAACTTTTTTTAAAAAAAATAATACACTTATAACAACAGTTTCCCACTAGAACTGTCTTTAAAAAACATTTATAACAACGATTCTAGTGGGGAACCGTTGTTATAAGTGTTTTTTTAAAAAAAATATTATTATTTGGAAGAATAACAAAAATTTTAAACATGTGTCGTTAATTTGGTTTTAGAATCGTTATTATAAACAACTGATTTATAATGACACTCGCAACAATGACAGTTCAAAAACCATCTTTATATGGCCATTTTAATCATCGTTAATGAACTTTTTTGTACTAGTGCATATTGTGTTAAGGGAGATTTATTGGGCCTATGAAAACTTTGTTGGCCATGTCACCCGAAGGGTATTCGATCAATGATCTTGACTCAGACCCTGTGTCGTATGGTACAATACTCACTATTCTTTTTTTAGACTAGTATTTTTTTTTCATAGAGATTACTCCTCATTTAGATGAAATTCGTTTATCTATTGCTTTTGTTTTATGAAGAAAAGAAAGGGTGGATTTACTGAGAGTAATTTTTTTTCTATGAAGAGAATTAGTTGAATCGAGATGCTAACGCTTTGTGACTAAGGGAGCTCCACCTGTTGATCACACTCTGACGATCAAGTCAGTGAAAGCACTCAAACTATGATTATCTGAATAAAATTTGTATCAGTGTAGAGTCCTCAGAAAACTTACCTTTACTCAGGGTCTTAAACCCTTTTATAGACATTCCTTTAACAATTTCAACAACAAGAATATAAGCTCAATGGCAAGGATATTCTGTTAATGTTGGGTTTCCTTCCATTGAGCAGTTCATATGGAGTCTTCTTCAAGATAGGCTTGATGAGAACCCGGTTCATCACATAACATGCAGTATTTACAACATATGCCCAAAAGTATTTTGGCAATGAGGATTTACTCAATATTGTCCTAGCCAGTTCTTCAAGTGATTTGTTATTTTTTTCCACCACACCATTATGCTGAGGTGTTCTTGGCACAAAGAAATTGTGGAAGACATCAAGCTTTTCACAAAAGGAGCTAAACTTCTCATTCTGGAATTCTCCTTCATGATCACTGCGGATAACACATATGTTGTTGCAGCAAGTATTTTGCAACCTCTTGGCTAGCTTTTTGAATGCAGAGAAGGCATCACTTTTTGATTCCATAAACAATGTCTATGTGAACCTGAAAAAATTATCAACCACAACAAGAGCATAGTAATTCCCACCAAGACTCATAGTTCTTGAGGGACCAAACAAATCCATGTGAAGTAGCTCAAGGGGTTTTGAAGTGGAAACCATATTTTTCATTTTAAAGGAATGTTTAGTTTGTTCCCCTTTTGGCAAGCTTCACATATATGATCTTTTTCAAACTTGAGCTTAGGTAACCCTACAACAAGACCATTAGATATCAATTTGTTCAAGTGATGCATATGAATATGAGCAATTCTTCTATGCCAAAGCCATGATTCCTCATGCTTGGTTAAAAGAAGACCTATGGATGTGAGATTTGATATATCAAGAAGTAAACATTATTAACTCTTTTACCAATCAGCAACACTTCTTGTGAATTGGATAGACAATCTCACAAGTGTTGGGTTTGAAAGTTACTTGATACCCTTTATCACACAACTGACTTATGCTGAGAAGATTATGCTTAAGTCCTTCCACATGTAGGACATCATGGATTAAGAAGTAGTTCTCATTACCAATAATGTCTTTCCCAAGAATCTTCCCTTTGTTGTTATCCCCATAGGTCACATGACCTTCTTACTTGTGGATGATGTTGACAAACTTGGATATATCTCCTGTCATGTGTTTGGAGTAGCCACTGTCCAGGTACCATATATGCTTGATTTTCATCAAGGAATCCTGCAAAAGACAAAATCAGGTGGCAAGGTTTGGTCCCCTAACAAATTTGGGTCCATAGAGGTTAATTTGGTTATTAGGAACCTTAGGATTCTTAGGAACCCATTTTAAAATACCCTTGGGAATAGAAACTTTTCGAATTTTACAGAACCTGACAGAATGACCATTTCTCATACAATAGAAGCAAGAAACAACTGGTTGTTTCGACTTTTCAATCTGTTGTTTTTTTTTGCAATGGTTGAAAAAGGTTTTGAAATGCCACTGTTTTTACTTTGTGGATTAAAACCAAGTTCAAATTTTCCAGAGACACAGTTTTGAGATGCAAGTACAGTCTCAAAGTTGGATTTTCCTTTAGAAAGCTTATCCAAAATTTTCACAAGAAAATGAACTTTCTTCTGAAGAGATTCACAGTTTTCACAAGAAGTAGAATCACACTTGCAAGAAGAATTTTGATAAACCATTTCCAAGTTTTCAAAATCAGTTTTTGAATTGTTTAACTCTTCTTCCAAGATTTTGACTATATTTTCCAACCAGTTGTTTTTACTTTTCAACTGATTGTTCAAAAGGGTCAATCTATAAGCTTCTTCATGAGTCTCCTTAAAGGTCTCAAGAAGTTGATAGTAATTTTCATCATTAATGGAAGAGTTTGTACTTACACTGCTTGATATAGATTCTTCCTTTGCCATCAGACACAGATTGGTTTTCGTAACTTCTGAAGATGAGCCAAAAGAAGACATGTCATTGTCTTTCCAAACAATTCCACTTGAACCTTCACGAGTGCTTTTAAGACTGTCCCACATATCCTTTGCTGAAACACACTTTGAAACTTTGAAAAACTCATTAGAATCAAGGGCATATATAATAACATTTTTAGCAATGCAATCAAGTTGAGCTTTTTAGTTTCACTCTTAGTTCATTGGGACCAAGGTTTTTCATAGAAAACTTTTTCACACATAGGAATAAAAGGACCATTTGTGATAGCATCCCAAATTTTTTATAAATAGATTCAACAAAAAATTTCATTCTAATCTTCCATAGTTGATAGTTTTCACCACAGAATAGAGGTGGTCTGTTTATAGAAGCACTCTCCCCTAAGGGTAGTTTATTAGCCATGTAAAAGAAATTTTTGAATCAAAACTTAAGTAACTTTCAAGCACCTAACTCTTGATGCGAATTAAAGACCTTAAACAAGAGGGGAGGTGATTTGTTTAATGAAAGATTTTCGAAAATACTGGACAAGAATGGAGATTAATGTAGAATCATAGAAGAAGCAATCAGATCAGCCAAGAAACAAAATTGCTTTAAATTGATTCTAGAAAATCAATCGGTTGTTTATACGAATCAACCGATTATTTTTATGAACAGTTTACAAAAACACAGATCAAACAATTTTATAATAGTGAGGGATAGAGAGATTCATACACAAAGTTTATACTGGTTCACTATTAACCTAAGCTACATTCAGTCCCCAGAAACCCCTGGGTATTTCACTAAGTAATCAACCACAAATTACACAACACAAACACCAAAGAGGTGATCTTTAACCCTTCAAGAACACTCACCCTCTTTGAAACACAAACACTACAAGTCAGAACACTCTCTTACTGTAGACACCACTATCTTACAGTTTTACAAATATGAATTGAAACACAAGTAAGAATAGGAAGGATCACACCTGATACAAAACAAATACAACATATCCTATTCCACTCTTAAACAATGCAAAGCCTTAAGCAATCTTGCAATCTTGGAAAACTTTTAATCTCTTTTGTAATTTGATCTCTCTCTCATTTTAGAGATTTAAACACCAGATATATAGCCTCAAAAGTAGCCATTTTAGACTTTCAATCAGGGGTCAAAACAGATTTGAATAAAGAAAAACAGATTTAACATACTTGACCAATTCTGTTAAGATTTTTAAAAAACAACTGATTGAAAGCACGAATCTGTTAGAATATATGGCCTTAAACGAGAGGGGGGGTGAATTGTTTAAGAGGGGTTTTTGAAAACTTTTTTAGCTAGAACAAAATCCTTTGTGTGAATCCAGATCAGAATTTCAGTTAGCCAAGAATTTAAGCACAAAACAGCAAAGCACCAAAAAAATAATCGGTTGTTTATACCAGTAAAGCAATAACAACTGAATTTAAAGGAGTTTCAGGGAAGAAAGAGATACACAAACAGTTTATACCGGTTCACTCTTAAACCAAAGGCTACATCCAGTCCCCATAAGCCATTGGGAAATCCACTAAGCAATCAAAACAGATTACACATAAACCACCAAAGTAGTGAGCTTGAACCCTTCAAGCAACACACTCATTTTGGCACAACACACACCAAGAATGTTGATCTTGACCACCTCAAGAGCACACAACACTCCTTGGCAACAACACCAGAAATTATAGAAGATTCAGAACGAATTACACTTGTTTACAGAATAATCTGAAATCAATACAGATGCAACCCTATTCCACTCTTTCTTGAGAAAACCCAAAGCTTGATGTGAATGTTAAAAAACTTGAAATCAATCTTTCTCACAACTGAAAAACTCAAATATGTTTTTCTTGTTTGTTTTAAAACATAAACAAACCATTTATACTTTTAAAACATTGGTTAAAACATTTAATAGAGGAGCGTATTCAATTGGAAATCATTTAAAGCACATTCAACCATCAAAACAGAATTCCGATTGTTTTGGTTTGACAACAAGTCAACCAACCAAAACAGTTTTCAACATTTTCAAAAACACTTAAGAGTAAAACAATCGGTTGTTTCGACAAAACAACAGGTTGTTTTTTCACTTAGTTTGAAAAACACTTAATTTCAAAAAGGTTTTAAAAACACATTAGCTTTAGATTCAACAAAGAGTGAATTACACTTTTAAACTACCCAGATCCTATCCTAAACACAGCAGCAACACCAGCCTTGCATCAAACAGATTGGATTTGGATTCTTCAAAGCCCTTGATCACTATTGATCAACAATCTCCCCCTATTTGATGAAGACAAATCCCTGGTTGCTTGTGTTGGACTTTGTTTGAATATGAAGCAGTTCCTGCAAAATAAAACTTATGCAATACAAAGCATCTATAGCAGCAGCTTAGGATAGCACATTTACTAAACACTGTATTAGACAAACAACCGGTTGTTTCCTCGACTCAATCGGTTGTTTCTATCAGCAGAAGCAAGAAAACAGTTTCAATTACAGAAATTAGAGAGATTTAACAATTTGAAACATTTTATAGAGAGCAGACAACACAAAAACCAACCAATTCTCCCCCTATTTGTCTTCAAAAATAGACTTTAAGAATTAAAAACAGTTTTAAGAGAGATTTTGAGAGTCAAGAATGCCTAACTCATTTCTTAAGAAGAAAAACCTTTCTTTTGGTAGAGGTTTTGTGAATATATCAGCCAGTTGCAATTTTGTTTCAATGAATTTCACTT
>Ga0123342_1009081_pt1 | contig 12107 bp, 6 predicted proteins | sample Turbeawhitnodule_FD_89960 | JGI IMG/M metagenome (GOLD analysis project Ga0123342, IMG submission 89960) | Root nodule microbial communities of legume samples collected from Mexico - Turtle bean Mexico white nodule | ecosystem: Host-associated > Plants > Roots > Nodule | place: Mexico: Nepantla... | reverse complement strand
TTAAGGTATATCATAAGACTAATCGAATTTTTAATAGATGTAGTGACAAGATTATAAACCAAGATTCCATATTATTGCTACCTATTGTTTAAAGGTAGTTTATTTTGTAGGATTTTCCAAGCCTCCTTGTTGGTAGAATAGTTATAGACTAGATCAAATTTATTATTAATAAACATAAATTTATTCACACTTTAAACTTTAATTATAGATTATTTCACTGTAATCATGAATAAATTTATTGTTGTAATTGAAATTCATTTAATTAAATTTATTTTTAGATTAGACATTTGGCAGACGGTTTGAAGAAAGTTTCTATATATTAGCAAGTAAACGTTAATTCATATATTGCATTGTTTTCCTCTATAATCTATAAGAAGTTATTATTTAGTGTAAAATATAGATTTTACGAATAAGCTAAGATCATCTGGCAAACACTAAGATTTACAACTTTTCTTCGGAATTTTTATTTCTGGGTAAGTCCACAAATGAAGACAACAAGAAGTTTAATGTTGTGGGGTGCAGCACAGATATAAAACCAATGAAATTGTGAAGTGGTAAAGTAGCAGCTGCTACTGGTTTAATTTATTCAGCATCTCAAGGCTTTGACGTTAACTTCATCTCAGTAAAGTTATTGAATTCATTGGATCAATGCTACATATTTCAATGTTTTCTTATAAGACAAATTATCATCAATTTTTCATGCACACTTGAATCTCACAGTCAAATTTCACATTTATGCACAAAACCTAAAAAGTTGCAACGCATGGTCGAAAATTTGAATCTAACCATGCATGTCTGACACTTGTAATGTTGTACCAATCAAACTCACAAATTATTTATTTTCATCTGCATTAAACATAAGTATTAGACACAGTAATTATCGAAATTATGATTTTTATTACCTTTTCTTTCTCCAACCACACACATTAATTCTCTCTGTCCAATAAATTGCAATCTTTATTTATTATTAATATTTAATTAGCAATAGTCAATAAACCTTTGCCATATTAAATTTCAATATTATTATTTTTAGTGTTATATAATATAGTTGTCGTGTTAGTATTATTATGAGTAATAATATTATTAATTAAATATATATAAATCCCGGAGTAGCAATATTATTAATCAATTCTATTATTTTCTTAGGTATATTTCTATTATAGTTAATAATTTATAATATTTAAAATACAAATCAATATTATACATTATTTAAAAAAAATTGGGATAAAATATTATATTTATTAATAATCACCACACAAAAATTATTAAATAAAAAATAATTTTAAAGACAAAAAATAATTAATTGTTATAATTATTAAATTAGAAAACATTTTAAAAATTAAAAAAATTATTAATTTTTATTATTAATAAATAAATACTGAAGTCTAACCTTTTTTCTGTATTTATTATTACACACGATACAACACTATCTCTTCAATTTTTACTTAAATTTTCATGGAAATAATATATGCTGAAGTAGGTTATTGAGATGCCCTAGACTGGTGCAAGGCAATTAGTGGTGTACTGCTGCATCCTCATCCTTTTGCAGTGATGCATGAAGTTCGATTGGTACAAAGTTTAAGCTCTCTACATATGTAAAACATGCTTCATCACTGGATTTCTTTTACTGTGAGATCAAACACATGCATTGCTATTCATTAAACGACATCACACTTTAATCCAAACATCACAGTCACAGTCACTGCTCTTTCTCTGCTTTCTGAAGAAAGTTACAGATTCACATTCTCTCTCTCTTTTCATTTTACTGATTAAATTAGCAGAGTTGAAAGAAGGGTAAGTTTTTTAATAAAGCCACGTATCACTTTTTAAAGCTTTTTCTTGGCAAGGTCACTATTATCACACATTTTGTATATGTTTAATTTCCCTCTATTCATTAATTAGATCTTTGTATATGGCTTCCCAAATACTTTATTTATATACTTTTTATTGCTAGTAAAAAAGACATACTAAAAGTTAGGGTTACAACTTGTCTATATTTAGAATGAATAAATAAATTGTTTTTCTATATTATCAAATAAAATTATAATAATTTTAAAAACATAGATGATTATCAATTATCACACAATAAGTGGTAGAATTCCATATGGCAATTGTATATCCATTAACTAAAATTATCCCACACCATTTATCCATTTTTTAAACTTAATTAAACTTATTTTAAGCATTATAAATTCATTTCAACCTAAGTCTATTTTCTTTAACATGATGACGATGAATACGAATTATAAAAAAAAAATCAAATAAAAAAGAGCAATTGAGAGTGTTCAATCCTTAGTTAGCTTAACATAATTTTTCCAACACCAACCGAAAAACAGGTTACATCCAAAGATTGAAAACCAAAAGAGACACTAGTTGGAAGATGGAATTTCGTTTGAATACCATTATGGAGTTCTATTCTTCATTTACCATATACGTTAAAGAAAATTATGATGTTGAATTGGTAATGGAAGGGATTAGAATAGTTTATTCTTCATTTTCCATTTTATGATATTAATCATCACGAAAATCGTGTGTGTGTTTAACTCAATATAAATAATAAATTAGTAAAAATATATTATTAACTTAGTAATATTTTTTTATCAACAAAGATTAAATTAATTAAATGAGACCATGTCTCAACCTTTATACAAATACAATAAACATCTATTAGATTTTTTAAGAGAAGAATTTGTAAAAACCAAAACAGTACCATTAAACATATCTTGAACTTAGTACATAACAAACATATCTTGGAATTAAAGAGTACAACAAAACATATCTTGAATTTAGTACATAACAAACATATCTTGGAATTAAACAGAAAACATTGTACAAATTTAAGAAAAGAAGACATAAAAGTGATAGAGTCATTCTATATCTAATGAATCATTTAGTTGTTTTTCCAAGCACTTCCAAATGATATCATTTTCCATTGAGTGAAGTGAACCCAATTTAAAATAATGTCATACAGTTGTTTACTTCTAGATATTTACTAACTTCACTTATAAACTGTGATGACATATCTCACTGATGATATGGCCATTGTAGTGCACCAAAGCCACTGAAAAGCAATTTTCTGACAATGAAAAATATCATAAATTAATTACATATTTAATGCATAAGTAATTGGTGAAAATTTATATTAATTAAACTTAAAAAAACAAGTCTTGACAGAAAGCTTTAATCAAAAAATTGATTATTATTTTTAGGTTGTATCATTTTATTTTTCTTCCAAAATTCTTTCTCAATACATAAACTTTGATAAAATTTGTGAACAAGAACATACCTGTAAATATCAAGGCTTTCGGTGCATTGTTATAGAAAAATTCTTTGTTTTGTCTTGAGGAATTTCTTTGTTGCATCACAGTTGAAAGCAGAAAATGCATCTCCCACTGCAATCCTTTGCTACTTTGTAAGCTTTTTGTTAAGGTAAAACTAGAATCACCTGCAAACTCACCACTTTCAGCCACCATCGTTGCATCAGATCTTATGTTCAATAGGATGTTCTGTTTAAGTCAAAATAGTATAAACTTTAATAAAGTATAAATTGAATTAATTGTATTGTGTTCTTACTTTAATAAAGTATAATATATGAATTGAATTAATTATAGTGTATTATCAGTACTGGTTAAACCATAAAATTTAACCACTGGTGCAGCTGAGAATACATATGCAATACTTACTTAAAGTCTAACAACACAATACATTAGTCAATATTCAGAAAAATTGTTAATTAATTAAAATGGGTATCAAATCCAAATAACTTAGAATAGATTGCAACAACAAGACATATGAAATAAAGATAAAAATACACTTTCAAATTAAAGCTGATAAAAAAATTACTTTTAAACTAAAAACACATCAAAATACTAATTAAAAAAAACAATTTTCACATGAACAAGTCATGAGTTTGTCTTATAAGACTGTTAGAAAATAACTTTGGTGTGAATAATAACTTTGGTGTGAATAATATACTGATAATGCCACTAATGTGGCTATCTATGAAAAGAAGCTTTAAGTATCTATAATATATAAAATAATTTTTTATAATACACAGTACAGCTACATGAACAAGATCGATTCAAGTTAAAGTTTTTCAGTTACAATGATATAAATATCATTTACTGATTTGACTGGAACACAAAAAATTATAAGAAATAGATAACATTTAGATGAAGAATTTGAAATATATATAAGTATCTAAACTTTTTACACAATAATTTAACATGAAATTGAAGATGAAAACCTCTTCCATTAAAACTCACATATTCTTAGCCTCGGCACAGCAGCAACGATGAGAGTGAAAGAAGAAGAAAAGAGGCGCAGAGTGAAGTTAAACAAATGAAATGAAAACGGTGAGTGAAAAATGAGAACTTTTTGAATGATAATTACGTTTGCAGAGTGTGTGAGAACCGAGGAAGACTTATTAATACTTTTGTAAGTATTTTGTAGTTTTTTTTGGATTTTTTGGGTTTGAATCTGAACTTTGATTTTAGGTATAAGGTTGAGTCATCTTTTTATCAATTTATTTTATATTTTTATAAAAATGAAATTATTTTTTATTTTTTATTAAATATTAAATTGTGAAATAATATATTTTAAATGTATAGAATTGTTTACCGCTTTTTTAAATTAGAATAAAACAAAGAAAATTTTATTCAATAAAAAAGTTATATCCTTAATTATTAGTTAAATGGAAGTGTTATTTTAAAATCTTTATTACTTAGTTTTTTTTATTAAAAAAATAATAAATAAAATTATATATATAATATATAAATAGATTATTTTTTAAAGTTTTGAATATTTATGTTGATTCTTATTAGATTGTAACTTTTTTTTAAGATCATGTATTCTTTTATTATTCGGTCTGTGCAAATCTAGGCAGTCTTTTTCATTAAATATCGTCTTAGATATGTTTTTTGCCCTAGTATAACCTGTAATTATAAGTGTGGATAAAAAAAAAACTAAATTTTTAATGCACAAATTTTAGCTACATAAAAAAAGTCGTTAAAAGATAAATGATATTAGGGTAGGTCAAACTGACTTTATTAGTAATAATCTTAAAATTTAGAGTTAACTAATAGAAGGTTAATAATTTCTAAAAAAAATAAATTATTATAAAAATATATATAAATAATAATGGTAAGTATCAATTTAGATGCAATTGGAATGATGCTGGGTCGATGCAAATGGAAGTTAAATGAATTATATCTAAAATAATATATAAAAATATATAATTCATAAAATGAGGTATACAAGGCCTAGTCAACGTTATTGGTCAACACAAATAAAATTAAATGAATTATATTTAAAAAAAATACAAAAAAGTGAGGTGACAAGGACCTAGCTCACACTATGAGTGACATGGATTTACAAGGGCTTGGCCAATGCTACACGTTAAATGGGGATGTGTGGGCTAGTTCACTAAACGAACGTGAGCCCCTTTTCCCCCTTTTCTCTTTGAAAGCAAATCCCTAACTCATGAGAAATTCAAATTATGCCTTATATTCCTTTGTTGTTATGGTTAGTGTAGTAGAGAGAAGTTAGAAAGTGGGTAGTTGTTTGCATTGGTGAATAAGGTGAGAAACCAAAATCGATTCTAGTCTTACAAATTGGATTTTGTCTTGGTTGAGCAAATCGAGTTCCAAACATATTCCAGTGGGTAGGAGACTGATGACTATTTTACGGCAAGTGTCCTGGGTTAGAAGTAATAAAATGTCCCTAAGGACGGATATCGAACCTAAAAGGAATAATTATGAAATCTCATGTATAATATTCACTAAATATGAAGATGTGTCAAAGTTTGTTTGAAAGGTTTGTATAAGGAATTTGTAAGAACTTAAATAAAAGAAGAGTAAATGATTTGGATGAGTCAATTGGGAAAAATGGAATTGGGATTCATCATTCTCACTTGCTTGTATTATCAATGAATAAAAACATATGACATTTCATCTTAATTGACATGATGCACATATATAAAAATCATTCATATTGATTCCTCGCAAACAAATGTCTCCTAAATATCAATTCCTCAAATATTTATAAAAATTTCTTATCATTACGAACAAATGTTATAAAGAAGTTAACATTTAAAATTTATTCTTAGCATTCAAATATGACCTAATTGGGTTTGGATTAAGTGACATCTTTCTCAAGCGAACTATTGCTTGCTTAATCGAGTTTGAGGAGAAAAAACCCAACTTCACTAGAGTGAACTCGCTTGAGCCAATCTTGGGTGAATTCCTCTGTAGTGATCTTGCTTGGATGAGTTTTCAATGTTTCAACTTTGTCTTTTTATATTCTCTTCAAACTTGTTCATTCTTCTTTAGCCCTTTTATCTCCATTTTCCCCTAGTTCTGAATTATGACACTTATCAGAGGCCGAACAAGTTGGGGTTATAGTGGATGCTAGTTTTGATTTGAACCTGTATCATTGATTTAAAATGCAAGTTCATTATTTGTTTTGATGAGTTCTTTCTTGGTTACTATACATGTTAAGATTGGATTGCATTTCTAATTTTCAATGCTTGTTTGGATTCAATTGGTGCAGAGGTTGTGTAAAGATTCTGACAAAAAGCTAAACAGAGTTGAAATCGCGACCGTCATAAAGGTAAGTTTGGAGTTCATTAATTGGAATTTGTATACATCACTTTCTTATTCTCTCTGCGTTTTACCTTATTAAGAGAAAGGGTAAGCTTGTATATGCTTGAAAAAATTCAAAAGAAAACTTGCCAACTATATAAGAAATTGATATGTATGATCACATCATGGTTGAACCCAAACTATTAGCGTTCTTTCTAGTGATGGCTAAGCTCACTCTATTAGCTGTCAATTTTTATAATGACTGAGTCGATTCTATTAGGTCCCTTTAACAAGGGATACACATCCATTTATCAAGAGTTGAGTCCACTTTACGATCATTCCTATTAGAGTGACACAATTGTCTTAGCTTTCACATTATATAACACCCTTTTTTGCCCACATAATACCAACACAGATATATACTTAATGTCGGTTTTTTAACATTTTAGGCTTTTATTAACCAATTCTAAGGCCAAATTTTCTTGTAGTGAATTATAATCTTAAAAGGAGTTGTGACTTAGACACTTGCTTTCTGGATGCACATGAAAGTAATTTTTTTTACAATGTTGAAAGTGTGTCGATGTACATCGTGCAAGATTATACTTTCTAAACATCTATAGTTATATACATTTCTTTATAGACAATGAATAAATTAAATGACTTGAACAGTTAAAGGATGTCCATACCCTATTACCAAAAAGGTAATTTTGTCAATGCAATTCAAAGAAAACTCAATATATGGAACAAAACATGGTTTTGGGTTTCCAATATAACATTGTATACATAAATGCCATATTAGATTGTGATATTCAAATTGATGATAATATTCATGTTACTAGTAATGTAACCGTTGTTGGCAATATAACAATTTCTATCATGTGCATATTGATAGTAATTTTAGTAGTAGGGTTGACTCCTATAGAATGCTTTACCTTTATACTACTCTTAATTTAGTGGTAAAGGTTTTATTTTCAAATGAATATGTCTTGTAGTTTTACTTGATTCAAAAGAAAATTTCAATTCAAGTGTTTGTAAACAATAAACTAAAATCACACACAAATATATTTTTGGGTTAAACAATAATGTATATTTAAATTATTATTGATTTGGACTTATAAGTATATATATTAAAAGAAATCTCCAATCAAGAATTAACAAAACAAAAATTCGTCTTTAAAATATTTTTTTTCATTTGTATAGACGATATCAATGTTCCAATCACATATCCGTTACGATAATATCTTTAAAATTAATCACCATATTTAAGGTATTATCTCCATCAACTTTCTGAGCTTCAAATTTTATTCTTAAAAAAAAACTTCAAAAATTAATAAATAAATATTTAAATTATTATTGATTTCAGTCCAAAAATTTAAAAAAAATGACAAACATCTCCATTCATATATTCATATATTGTGAAGTTCTAAATAATTTTGTTAATGAATCCAACACAATAAAGAAATACCGACGTGTAAACACCTTTCTTCTTTGTTTATTATTACACACGATACAACACCAGTCTTCAATTTTTCTTTTTTAATTTTGATGGAAATAATATATTATCTGATATATTAATGAATAAAGAAATTAAGATGGAAGGATTAATGTAGCATTGAGATGGTGAATTAGACCAAGACTGCTACAAAACATTAAGTGCAGTTTTTTGGAAAGGAAAGTAGAAGAAGTGGAAATATTAATTTAGCATAGAGATTGTGAGATCAACTTTCAACGAAAAGTGTGCCAGTGTTCTTTCTCTTCCTTCTTTTATTTTCAAATTTTTTCTCTGATTTCTGAAGAAATTTGGTTGAACCATTTTTTTTTATGAACAAAGAATATAAAAAAAATAATAAATAATCTCAGAAAGTTACACATTCATATGTTATAGAATTCCATATGACAATTGCATATCCATTAACTAAAATTATCTCACACCATTTATCCATTTTTATAACATAATTAAACTTATTTTAAGCATTAATAAATTCATTTCAACCTAAAATTACTACTTTTCTCCGAAAGCATTTTTTTTTTACAATTTTAATGTAATTATTTTCTTGGTAAGTCAATAAATGAAGAAAAGAAGATGAACTTTAATGTTGTGGGGTGCAGTGGTAAAGTAGGAGGGTGCAGTAAACAGCAGCTGCTACTGTTTTAATTTATTCAGCATCTCAATTACTTTTAATCTCAATTCTTAAGCAATATTTAACTATTAGATGTATTAAAACAAACAATATGCATTTTTAAAAATAATGTCAATATTCTAATCTTGTATTGGTTGAGATAGCATCTTCAAGTTAATCATCATATATAAAATATTTTCTACTTTGTAACAATTTTATTCATAAAAAAACATTTAAAAAAAAATTAATACTGACGTGTAATCTTTCTTCTGTGTTTATTTGACACGATCCAGCACCAGCCCTTCAACTTTTACTTACATTTGCATGTAAATAATATATGATCTAATATATTAATTAATACAGAAATTAAAATGGAAGCATTAATAGCATTGAGATTATAAGCTAGCTAGGTTATTAGCCCAACACTGTTAGAAAACAATAAGTGGAGTATTAATCCGTTTCCCACCACCACCACACAGAACAGCAAGTAGAAGAAGTAGAACATTATCAAAATTTTCTCATTAAATTCTCGTACAGATGTAGCATTGAGATGCTCAACTAGGTTAATATTGCAGCATTGAGATGCTCAACTAGGTTAGTAATCCTAGACTGCTGCAAGACAATAAGTGGTGAACTGCTGCATCCTCATCCTTTTGCAGTCATGCATGGAATTTGATTGGTACAACGTTTTAAGCTGTCTACACATGTAAAAGATGCAAAAGTAAGACAAATTTCAATGTTTTCTTATAAGACAAATTATCATCAATTTTTCATGCACACTTGAATCTGACAGTCAAATTTCACATTTATGCAGAGAACCTAAGAAGTTGCAACGCATGGTGGAAAATTTGAATGTAAGCATGCATGTGTGGCAGTTGTGGTGCAGCCTCATCCATTTGCAGTGATGCATAGAGATGGTGATCCATTTCCAGTGAAACAGCCCATGCATGTAAGCCATACTCTGCATGCTCAGGGTTGCTGCCACCAAAACATTTATTATTATGTGACACAACCATCATCACTGGATTCCTTATATGTGAGATCAAACATGGTTTTCATTAAACGACATCAAACGTTAATCCAAACATCAGTCACAGAAGTATTATTGCAAACCACATCAAACTTTCAATGAAAAGTGTGCCCAGTGCTCATTCTCTTATTTCTGAACATATTTGGTTGAGCCAGCTATCTTACAAACTTACACATTCATATTCTCTCTCTTTTCTTTTTACTGGTTAAATTATGCAGAGAATCAAATTCAAAGAAAAATTCAAAATTTAGCTTATTCTAATTTTGCATCAAGTATTTACTATCAAAATTAATTCTAAGATGCATTTATTCTTCTAAGGAGGATTTCAAGAAAAAATTGAAGCAAGGAAGTTAAATTTTTCTCTTAAATTCAATTAGAAAGGAGGGTAAGTTTTTTAGTGAATTCAAGTATAAGTCTCTTTAGTTTATTGTTTTAGCGAGATGAGTATGCTATGACACATTTTGCATGTTTAGTTTCCCTTCATACATAAATTAGATATTTTGTATCTGGATTGAAATAAACTTCATTTATGTATTTTATTATTGTTATTTTTTTATTAGAAAATAATAAGATTAAATTAAGAGAGACTCCAAAAATGTATAAACCCTCATAAAAAAAACCATTAACTACGTGTAGTATTAACCACAAATCAAGGTAACCAAACAGTTTTTTTAATAATAATTTTAAAAAAGTTAGGAATAATAATTTTTTTAATTATGATGGTTATGTAATTAAAGGTTACTTTTTTTTTTTTTATGTTTCTATGTTACATTAATATTTGTCATTTTTTTATGTTATATAAATATGATATTAGTCATCATCAAAGTTGTGTTTGTTTAACTCAATCATGATAAGCAATAAATTTGTAAAATAAAAATAAAATATCATTAATTTATTATAACAAACATATCTTGAAATTGAACAAAAAATATAGTACAAATTTAAGAAAAATATACATAAAAGTGGCAAAGTTACCCTATATTTAGGGAATCATTTAGTTGTTGTTCTAAGTACTCCCAAGCGATATTACTTGTTGTCTTGTATTCGCGAATGAATGCCATGAGCTCAAACTGGATGAGAGGTTCGTAATTTTTTGCATACGCTACCACATATTGTAGATCATCGTCATCTTGAATGGTCAAGCAACGATACGAAGTCCATAGTCCATTCATTGTTATTGGACAGCGATAAAACAAATCGACCATGTATGATTTTCCGTTGAAAGGGATGAACAAATTTAAAATAATTTGTTTTAGAGTTGTTAGTGTCATACAGTTATTTACTTCTAGATAGCTAGTAACTTCACTCATGAATTGTGATGACATGAGTTCGTCGGTCATAATTTGACCGTTATAGTAAACCAAAGCCATCATAGATTGAAAAGCCATTATCTAAAAATGAAACATATAAAACAAATTGTAATCGATCACATATATTATATTAATTAGACATGAAAAACAACCAGAATAACCTACACATTAATACTATGCATATTCCTGTTAATTGGGCAAGCTAAGATTCCTTCAAAACTAATTTCACTCACGAATACAATTTTTTTTATACAAAAAGCATATATTAATAATAAAATTACAAAGAATACTTAATAGCAGTTACAAACAAAAAATGTACTTATTAGGAACCGAAGTAAATAATTGAATTTGCAATGATTCAGAAAGTTTTTTCCTTGTCAAGTTTATCTATGTAAGATCCAGTAATTTAGATGAAGACAAGAACTCTCATAGCTGTGATACTTTAGATATACAGGTCAAACATTTTTTAAGTGTTTTTTTAATTAATTTATTTAATTCTTTTATTGATAAAAAAATCTAAAAGAAAGAAAAGAAAGGTTTTTAGAGAAGAAGCCACTGTCATCATCAATATAGCATATTGTAATCGATCACAGATTTTGCAACCAACATATATATCAGATCAAATGAAAGAAACATATGCTTTTTTTTTATCAACAATTAAAAAATAAAATAAAATAATTTTTTTTAAAGACGTTGCAAACCCTTATACAAAATCACCAACCTCATCTTCAAACATGAAAGCAGCAGCACAACAAGTATTTTTGAAAATAAAAGGAAGAACATTTACAAAAGCATACCTCTCAAAGGAATGAACTGAAGAAAATGAGAAGAAAATGAATATCTGCAAATATTTTTGCTTCAGAGAAAATATTGATTTGCTAAGTAAAGGTTCCATCTATTTATAATGCAGCAAGCAAGGTTTCATTGGGGCTATCAGATAAGCTTCTCTTCCTTCTTGTTATTTGGGATAATTACATTAAAATAGTTAAATAGTAAAACAAAATAAATAAAGAAAATGGATGACAGTGTAAAACAAGAAATAATATTGGTAAAAATCTGAAGTTAA
>Ga0123342_1009080_pt1 | contig 12108 bp, 6 predicted proteins | sample Turbeawhitnodule_FD_89960 | JGI IMG/M metagenome (GOLD analysis project Ga0123342, IMG submission 89960) | Root nodule microbial communities of legume samples collected from Mexico - Turtle bean Mexico white nodule | ecosystem: Host-associated > Plants > Roots > Nodule | place: Mexico: Nepantla... | reverse complement strand
TAATTTCTTTAAATATTAAACATATACTATAAAATTAAAAAATAAATCACATCTTATATAAATAAAAAATTAATATTTTTTAATATTAAAAAATCTCACAATAAAGCAATCTAAAAAATACAATAGTAACAAAAATATAACTTAATTAACCATAGAAAAGGATTTCATAAAAAATTATAATAAAATATAAAGATAAAAACGTATTAGTAGTATAATCCAATATAGTTCAATAATTAATTATTATTATTTTGTTTTATTAAATATTTGTGTTAGTTAAATTTATTTAATAACTAATAATTATAATAAAGTGTAGTTTTTATTAATAAATTATGTAAAAATACGTGAAAATATATTAATTATATTTTCAGTTTCTAATGAATAATTTATGTTAGAATAAAATTATTTTAAGTGATGGATTTTTTTAGGAATTTTTTTGTATTAAATAAATTAAATATTTAGTATAAAAAAATGAAAAATGTTTAGTATAATCTTTTGGTGATGATCATGATCTAACCCAGGTAATATTTTCAATTTTAATTAGATATAGTATATTCTTTTCTTAAAAAAAACTAAATTCAACCACATTTAATAAAATATCTGATTAGAACTTGAAAAATATGTATCACCTGATCTACTCTAATAACTAAAATATAAATGGAAGATTTTATTTAACTATATTTTTTTTTACACTGATTTATAATATTTTATAAAATAATAAACAAACTTAAAACTTCTTTAAAATTATTATGATTTGTTTCTTCATTTTAAATATTATATATATATATATATATATATTTTAAACATTGTACAATAAATTTTTTAAAATACTAATACATTCAAATGAAGCTTTGTGATACATTCAAATGAGGGTAAATTTGGAAATAAGGGATGCGGCTTTCCCTCTACATCTCTTCATTTTGAGGGGAGAGGATATTTACTGTTCACAAGTATATCCTCTCTTTTGTACATCCCTTAATTCAAACCATGGATATCCATTCACATCCTTCCTCTTGAACAGTACATTCATGGAAGCAAACAGAGGGTAAAAGAATAAACCCATTCAGTTTTTGCCTTATGAAAAATTCAACTTTGACAAACTATGATTTGTTTGAGATGTGAAACTCATCCCACAAGGTGAGCGGTTGCAAAACAAAATCACCCCATCAAGTGGACTAAGAGACAACCAGATAAAAAAAAGTATGTTTTCTTTTGTTTTCTTTTCACACGTTCAATTAACATTTAAGTGGGAGAAAATTCAGAATTGTATCAAGTAGACCTTATGTTACATAGAAGCTGACAGTATCTTTCTGCATTGAGTTTTCAGGTCAACAACCAGAATCCTGTTAAGCAAAACAAAACAATTATATGATATTAGCCACAAATATAAAAGAAATAGGTACTTACAGTTAGGTAAAGAGTAAGTATTGCATATTAACAATTGAATTGAGGTACACTACTTACTTGGAATTTGCATTAAGTGGAATTGTTGAGTACACTAAAATTATTTTTATCTTTGAGATGTCAAGAAAAAAATTGTTGAGTGGTTGCTTTGGAATGTAAAATTACCCCTTAAAAAATGAGGAAGGCAGCATTTCAGGGTAGCAAAATTACTTAGGAAGTTTTGGACTAAGGGTAGCAAAACCCCTTAAGAAATTTGGCACTTTGGTGTGTGAGTGAGTCCCCTGTTCCCAAGTCTGATTGCAGAAGATTGCAGAAGAAGCTGTCTCCTCTCAACAATTTCAATTGTAATATAGTACATATGAGGCTCGGACACGCCTCTTAAATAGTGTGTCCGTATTGAACACATATATCAGACACTGACACTCGTAGGACATGTATCGGTGAAGTGTCCAATTCAAAAAATATTTGTTGAATTTCTGACAACTCTAACATGGTTCTAATACAATTTTTAAAAGGAGAAATACATTAATTTTTTAAAAACCCAAACGTATTGTATAAATTTTTATTATGATTTCAAAAATAAGAAATAAATTCTTTTGAATCAGCCATTCAAGACATCTTTCTGCTACAAATTTTTTTGAAACATATGCACATAAAATTTTATTGTCAAGGTATATAATTCATAATTATATAATATATAGATCCGTGTTTGTGTGTATAGTGTCTGTATACATAACTCTTAACTAACAAACTGTAATTAACATTAACTAATAAAGAGGCCATCTATTATCATACCTAACTTTACAAACAAAACATATTGGCCACTAAGTGTTTCTAAAGAATGATTCTCCCAATGTTTTCTAAGGACATTTGAGAATGGAGATGTGTGAAAAAAAATTATTTTTGAGAGGAGAGGTCACAGAAGATTCCAAACAAAACTTTTGAAAGCAAACATAAATAACTTTTGTAGCATCAAACCTTCAAATTTTTTGTTCTGCAAGATTACTGAAATTCTAAAACTTCATAGGTTATATAGATGACCAAGTGTTTGAAAGAATAAAAGTTCATATATTTTAGTTGTGCAAGCCCACAAAAAACTAAATTCAGCATGAACTAAAGCACTGGAACCAAATTAAAATCCGTTCTCTTTCACTCATTTCATTACCATTTAAGAGCAAGAAAATTAATTATTGTATCAAAGAGAACTGATTTTATCATCTAACCTATGAAATATATCAAGAATAAATTACTTAGATATCAACTACCAAATATCACAGTTAAGAACAAACACAAGTAATCTTATTTTAGAAATGTTTCTCTATTCCAGGTTTACTATTCCATCACAAAACTCTGAAATTGCAAAAAAAATGGAAATTTGGAGACACTTGAACATGAAATGTAGCATCTCTACCAACATGAACTGTTGAGAAACGACCACGTTGAAGATTCTCACCTCCCCCAACTGACATTCACAATTAAAAACAAAAACAGCCAAAAAAAAAAAAGGCAGAATCAACAAAACCAAAACGCAGAATAGATGTTGATGTTATGTTTTGTTCTGAAATCGAGAGAAATAGAGAAAATTTGTATTTAAATTTGGGTTTTGTTCCATTGCGGTGGAGAGAAATGTGTCTCTAAATTTATTCATACACTTTTGTCTAATATCAAGAAGGTGAGATGAGGTTTACATTTATATCATATATAATATAAAATATTTTAATGTTTTAGTCAATCTAACATTTCTAATACACCTCATTTACGCTGTCAACTCAAGTGTGAGATAAGGTTGTTCGATGACTGTCCAATAGCGCGTAATCCGATAATGGCATAATGATTGAATAATAGGTGGTCTGATAACGGTCTGGTAGCGGGTGATTCAATAACGGTATGATAGTGGATAATCTAATAAGGTCAACAATTACTCGTTAAGATAACCTCAAAATGACTCTATGTTAAAAAGTGAATTTTAAACTTAAGAGAACCTCCTAAAATCTTATAAGGCTAATTAGATTTACACTCACTCATAAAAAAATTAAACATCTTAATTTCTAATAAGTGGGATCTCCAACACATAAAGAAAAAGATGTATTTAAATTGTGATTAAGTTTTGATCTGAGATGATAAGAGGATAGGAAAATGTATTTATATTGTGATTTTTAGTGGATCTATTTGAAGTAGATAAGATATTTTATAGTATAAAATAAAATAAAAAAGTAGTGTTACTTTATTTGATAGCAAATTAAAAGAAAACAAACTTAATTAGAAAATATATAAATTTAAAATATTCAAAGAGAATAATACTTCTTAATAAATATTCAATTAAAAATACTAAATTGATGAAAACACAAGGATGATAAAAAACATTAATTAGATAAATTGAGTTAAAGACAAAATTAAATCACAAATCAATTGAAAACTAAAAAAAAAATCAGAATACTTAATAAAATAAAAATTCTTAATAGAAAATCTATTAGGAATATTTAGAATGAGGCTAAATGTTATGTAATTTTTTATTGAAAACATTTAGAATTCATATTAATTGTTATTATTTGAAGCAAGATTGTGATTAAGTTGAAGACACCACAGAAATGAAAGAGTAGAAGTAATGAAAACGAAACATAAGTCGACTTTTTCTATTCTTGAAAATTCAACCAACCGATTCTGCAGAAATTTTCGTCAGAACAATTCAAAGTACCAACATACCCTTCCCAGAGATAAAACAAACGAAGAACAAAACAAGCAAATCCTTCATTCTTCTTCTCTTTGTTTCTTCTCTTTCCTTCATCAAATCCATAAAACTGAACCATTTTTAATGAATAATGGGAACGTTTAACAGCTTCAGAAAAGCCTATGGTGCTCTCAAGGACTCCACCAAGGTTGGCCTTGCCAAAGTCAATAGCGAATACAAGGTCATAATCATATATCATTTCTACGTAAAAATGCATGCATGCATGCATGCATGCATGCACACAGTGTTTTCTTATTCTTTTCGAATTTTAATGCATAGATTGATTCTGTTCCTTTTTGTTTATAAAGGAGTTGGATATTGCAATTGTAAAGGCCACCAATCATGTGGAATACCCTCCCAAGGAACGTCATGTTCGAAGTATATATGTTAAACATACAATTTATTACAATTTCTATTGAATAATGCAGATCATAGTTTTACATTCTGATATATAATATCATATGGCATCATGAAACTAGTTTAATCTACGTAATCTCTTGCTTATTTCAATCATGTTTGTTTGTTTATTTTCCTTTCACCTTTTTCTCTTATATACAATATTCCTTAAATTGTTTGCAGAAATATTCTATGCAACATCAGCACACCAGCCACGAGCAGATGTCTCATACTGCATTCATAAACTTTCTAAGAGACTCTCCAAAACACGAAGCTGGATAGTAAATCCTTTTATTGATACCTTTGAAATCATCTTAAGAACTTATTTTTCAGATATGAGATAGCAATAGGTTTTGGAACAGTTTAGTTAATGATTTTTGTTATATTTCTCTCTCTTTATGCATATAATTTTCATGATTGAATGAATTACAGGTTGCCATAAAGGCATTAATAGTCATTCACAGGACTTTGAGAGAGGGTGACCCTACCTTTAGAGAAGAGATTCTTAACTACTCTCGCAGGGGACATATCCTCCAAATATCCAATTTCAAAGATGATTCAAGCCCTCAAGGTAAATGAATTAGTTATGCAGATTAATTTGTTGTCTGTGACTATTTTGAAAATCTGGACCCTTTTTTTTTTTTAGATCTCACGTTGACTACAAATTAGATCATTTTATAGTATATAAGTGGTACAAACCTTACCTCATAAGCTAATTTTATGAGGTTCAGTTAGACTTAAAGTTCGTAGTTATTTCAAATTTATTCTATGAGTGTTTGGCCTTATTAGACCACACTCTCGGCGTGGGGAGGTGTATTGGAGATCCTACATCAACTAGAGATTAGAGCATTTCATAATATATAAATAAGTGCAAACTTCACCTCATAAGTTGGTTTTATGAGGTTGAGTTAGGCCTAAAGTGCACTTCTTAATACTTTTATTTCTCCTTCAATATTTTTCCATTACATGATCAATTCAACTTATCCTTGCAGCTTGGGATTGTTCTGCATGGGTTCGAACCTATGCACTATTTTTGGAAGAAAGACTTGAATGCTTTAGAGTGCTTAAATATGATATAGAATCAGAACGTTTAACAAAAGCATCACCTGCTGCAACTAAAGTGTGTGCTTTTCCTTGTCTTGTTCACACTCAAGTTTATTTTCCAAGCATCATGTTTCTATGTTCAGAATACTATTGACTTTTTCCACTTTGACAGGCACACAGTAGAACTCGATCATTGAGTAGTGAGGACCTGTTGGGGCAGTTACCTGCTCTGCAACAACTCTTATATCGCCTTATTGGTTGTCAAGTATGAACTAATGGAAATTTCATAATTGATGACTTAAATTTGTTATAAGATATTCCTTACCATTCAATTTTCTTTAATATGTTGCAGCCTGAAGGATGTTCTTATAGCAACTATCTAGTGCAATATGCTTTGGCCCTGGTATGCATTTTATTGTTCAATATTTGCACTCTAAACACTATAGCAATTTCAGTATCATCTGCAATAACATGATTAGTTATGGATACCTTTATTGTGCTCATAGTATTCAATTGAGCTACTATATGTTAACAAGGAGCTATTATATGGACAATTCAATTGCTTTAATTAGTTTTTTTTATGTTATTGTTGGGAAAATCAGAACTAATTCTCCAACAAAATTGAATAATTTTTAATATCGAAAAACCTTTTCAACTTAAGAAATAAAACTCACTTGACATAGTCCAAAAAATGTCTTCACTATAAAAGTAGGATTACAATATTTGTTTCTGTGAGTCAGTATAACACTTAATCTCACCCAGGAATGATACAATACAAAGTTTCTCTAGCATCTCACTAAGATCTAATCTCTTGATGGTTATCTATTATCTTATTTACTCTCTATGTCGTTCTTCTCCCTTGTTTGCATTTTCTCCCTCACAAGTTTCTTTTATATAAAGAATGAGAGGAAAGTTTCTTCATAAAGAGATAGTGGATAACTAATGTTCATCACATTTTCAAAAGTGAGTATAATTCCAAAAAACTTTTGGAATGACCATCACTAATCAGTTATTAATATTCATTGGTGATGGTCTCCCACTAAATTAAGGAGAGATTTCCAACTCTTTGTTAACTTAGAATGATCTTTAATGTCAATCTTTATTACAAGAATTATCAAAGTGAAACTGTAACTCAGGGATTTGCATCTAACTTTTGTATAAATTCATATTTGCATGATTCCTGCTATTAGATAATGTTACCCTTGAATCAAATTCACTGAACAAATGACTTCCACTCATAAAAGAAGATCACACTGATTTGGTGAATTACACAATGAAATTACTACTTTAAGGAATTGTATCTCCTGTAATTCAAAATCATGGGAGCCTGATTCATCTTCAACACATCATTTAACTTCATGAAAAGAAATGAAAAACTTGATTATTTTTCTGTGCATCTTTTGCTTGTGTCTCATTTTGTCATTTACTTTTGGTTTTGGGCAATGTCATAGGTTTTGAAAGAAAGTTTCAAAATATACTGTGCACTCAATGATGGAATCATCAATCTCGTGGATATGGTAGTTCCTATCATGGTTTAATTTACCATTTGATGATTTTATTGGATATTCAAATCATACTAACTAGTGAAAATTATAGTTCTTCGATATGACAAGGCATGATGCAGTGAAGGCTCTAAACATTTATAAAAGAGCTGGTCAACAGGTTTACAATAATGTTTTTTCAAACACATTTTAATTGTTTTGTGCTTTATAAGGTGTTGATGTTTTTTATGAACATTATGCAGGCTGAGAATCTTGCTGACTTCTATGAATATTGCAAGGGCTTGGAACTTGCTAGGAATTTCCAGTTTCCAACATTGAGACAGGTTCCTTAAATTTGTTTGTTACAGTAAGCCATGTGTGATGTTATGAAAAGAAGAATCTAACAATTTTTTTTGCTATATAATGAACAGCCACCTCCCTCTTTCCTTGCAACTATGGAAGAATACATTAGAGAAGCACCTCAAACAGGATATGTTAACAAAAGATTGGTAAGAAAAAATTATCAACAAATTCCTTAGGAACAAACTTGTCTGTCATACATATTCTTATGTTAGTATGTGAATTTTAATGAACTGTTAGGCTTAAGCCATTTCCTCAAGGAGCAGGAGCTAAACAAACCTTCAATGTGTTATGTAGTATGTTTTATAACATGCAAACTCTTAAACATTATTTGCTAATTAAACAAGTTATAGATATTAATTTGCTCTGCATTGGCTTCCAATAATGTATCTTTTTATCTCTTTTCCAAAACCTGTTTCACAATTTATTCTCAGAATTATAGTTAACAAAAATTGTATCAGTGTCATTATTTATTGTTTCTGCAACTTCTCACATAACATTGCCTTATTCAGGTTTCATCATAGAGAAACTGATACAGTAAAAAAATGTGATCATTTTTCATAAAAAACTTGCTCCAATGCTTTCACTATAAAAGTAATTATACTTGCAATTTAATAAGTGTCATTCAACATCAGGAATATCAAGAAAATGAGGAATCATCTAAAGAAGATTCAGAATCCAGTGAAACTGAAGACCCTCAAGAAAATGAAGAACAATATGAGGAAGTCAATGAGGAAGATTCGGTAGCAGATGAAGAAGTACATTCCAAGGAGGAGGAGGAGGAGGAGGTGGTGGTTGAGCCTCCTCCTTTGATATCAACTGATGATGGTACAAATGATTTGTTGGTATGTGTTGATTATAAAATAATGGTTTTTATGGATGCTTGTGATGTTCACTTGATGGAATGAATAACACTCGTACACCTTTGTAGGGACTTAATGAAATAAATCTAAAAGCTATGGAACTGGAGGAAAACAATGCTATGGCTCTTGCTATTGTACCACCTGGTGGTAAGGACTAAAGTAATTGATTGAAAAATATAAAGTTTTTTTTATCAGCAAAGAATTAAATGAATGAATAAAAATGAGATACTTCAGGTGTGTTCCAACTCGTATATAAGTACCAATAAACCTTTCCAGAGTATAAAGTATTTCACATAAGCCTTTCCAGAGTTGCACTTTGCTTCATTGATGCATACTAATATTTTAGAAGTTGCAGACATTTACATTTCAACAATCATGCAATGTTTGTTTGTTGGGATTCTCTGATATAAACAAGGACAAGTTCATATTTACATTTTGATATGCAATTTAGGAATCCAAACAAGGTTATCTTTTCAATTTTCCCACTTGAAGTTGATAGAACAAGATGATAAACACTTGTTTTAGTAAGATTAACATCTTAGCAATGTGATTTTCACAACATAATTTTGTCTAATATCCATGAGAATGCTTATTAACATACACTATACAGAACTTAAACCAAAGAAACTTTAAATATGCAGCATATAATCAATTAAACTTTGTTGTTTGACTCTGTTGATTTCTAAAAGTTTCAAGCTTGTGTAGGAAGTAATCCAAACAATCTTGCTTTGAGTAACATTGATGGTGCAACTGGTTGGGAACTTTCATTAGTTACAACACGAAGTAACCATACTAGTCAAACCACAGATCGCAGAATGGTTTGTTTCTCTACTACAGTAAAATCAATTACTCATTTACGTTTATCTCTTCATCTATTTTCACAAAATAAAACTATTCAGATATGTTAGAACTGCACAATTTTCATCCCTACTCAATTAGGCTAGACATATACACTTTCACATTGATCTTGGTGCTGCATCAAGATCATGGCGAATGGAGCTATTAGTGTAAAAGATTAAGAGACAATTTGGTTTGAAGATGTTTTTGTTTTCATTTTGGTTTTGCTTCTACAAGTCTGCATTAGAACAAACTTCTAAAGTCAGGAAACACAGTAGAAATAGGAAAAGAAGATAACAAACATCAAAGAAACATGTATCCTTGGCTTTATAGGTTATAGAACCTTACACTATCAGGCTTGTACATGCCTTTAAAATGATGTGTTTGTTTCGGATACAAGTAATGCGTACGACACTTACAGCACGTGTTGGTGAAGTATCCAATTCAAAAATTATTTTTTGAATTTGTGACAATTCTAACACGGTTCAAACACAATTTTAAAAAGAACAAATACAATAATTTTCTAAAAACTCAAACTTACTATAAATTTTTATCATAATTATGAAATTAATCAACAAATCATTTTTAACCAACCATGAGAAACTTCTTTCTACCACAAAAAAAGAACTCAGACATACTTGTGCACATAAATCTTTATTGTCAATTTATATAATTCATAATTATATAATATATACATTTGTGTTCCTGTGTCCTACAATTTGAAGATTATATTTATCGAATTGTCTGATCCGTGTTGTACTAATGCCCGTATCTGTGTTACATAGCTTACAAATCATGATGCAAAAAGATATTAACACAATTCATTTTCCCTTCTTTTTATTAAGCCAGGCCGGTGGGTTTGATAACCTATTATTGGACAGTCTGTATGAAGATGAAAATGCCAGAAGACAACTTCAACTCCAAAATGCAGGTTATGGACATGGGGGATCCATGGATATACAGAACCCTTTTCATCATTATAACCAACAAGATCCATTTGCAATGTCCAACAACATAGCACCCACACCCAATGTGCAAATGGCACAAATGGCTCAACAACAGCAACAACAAATGATGTTCCAACAACAACAAATGATGTACCAACAACAGCCACAACAACACAACATGATGATGGTCCCTCACCAGCAGCAACCACACAACCAATACTCTCAACAGAATGCAGGTTCTCATAATCCATTTGGGGATCCTTTGCCAGGACCAAACTATAACCAGAATTACACACCCCAACAAGGAAATTACAATTTAATGTAGATTTTGCCTTTCTTGTCATTTGATCTTCTCCTCTTTCCTCACCCCAACTTTCCATACCAGAAAGATTGTGTTCTTTTTGCTGATAGAAGTATACATTTCTTTTCATATTAACATTCTTTAACTGATTATTGACTAGTGAATGACATGCTTAATTTTTTTTTCATTTGTAGTTATCCATGATTCATTTAATGTAAAGAACATAAATAACCACAATGATGAAATGATTCATTCAAAACTTGTTCTTCTTTTAACATAATTAACTTGGTAAACTATTTTTGAAAAATATTTTTAATCATTTTTATAATAAAATTTTATATCCATGTGAATCTAATTCGACTAATGTTGATACTAAATGTTCACCCTCTCATTTACTTATAAATATAATTTTATTATCTAGTGAATATTAGTTCAATCTCATCTATTCACTAAAAATATACATAAAGTTTGTATACTTTTGTTAGAATCCTCTTAAAAATTGTGATTTATTTTCTTCTAAAAAGTGAATATTTTTGTATTTTAACAACTTGTCATTTTACAAGTAAGTTTCATCTAAATGTGTCTTATTTTTATAAATTGTGTTTAATCCTTGCTGTATCTTAATTACCACTTTCAATATATATATTTATATTTATACTCTTACATTACTTACATTAATTAAAATAATCATACTAATAATAAAATAACCATTTTGTAATGCCAAGTTTTTTATTAAAAAAAAAGGTGTTTTAGTTCTCCAAACCTTTCACCTTATAGCATTCACAATGCTCATTGTAGCATTCAGTCTTGAGGTAGTTTACATGTCTTGACATTAGGTCCACAAATGGAAGGGTAAAATAAAATTAGCTTTGACATATTTTCAAATTTACATTTTTTATCAAAAAAATTATTTTATTTTTTTAAAATTAAAATTTGTGTGCTTGTACATAAAAGGAACCTTACTTATTATTTAAAAAAAAATAGTTTTGATATTGAAAAAAAAAGTAAGTTGTCGGTAGACCAGTAAGGAAAATGGTTCACAGTGAACCAGTTCTATTTATTTAGTTTAATAAGTATTTTTTTAAAAATTTACATATAATAGTAATTAGAATTTATAAATATGAAAGGCACATATATCCTTATAACAGAAAAATAATACATGAAAATTGAGTAAATATCTAAATTTATCCTAAAGGATAAGTTTACTAACTGGTAGGTATTTAATTAAAATTTCTATATAAATCAGTTTTTAAAAGGGGAAGATTGTGTTGGTTTGGGTTCTTAGATTTCAATTTTTTCTAGATTGTGCCCTTCATCAAAATCTAGATCTAGATTTTCATTTTGTGACTTTCAAACAAATTGACTTAAGATGTTATTATGTGCTGTATGTTGATTGAAGTTTTTAGCTTCTTTGTTAGAAATTGACTTTTGTACAAATGAATTCACATTCTTCAATGGCTGACTTTGCCCTTCTAACACCATCAACATGAATCAAACATTCAAAATTATCTAAACTCCTCATCAGAAAATGTTAATAGACTGCCTAAATATTCATTATAAAACATTTAATACCTTGAGTTGTAATAGACTAAGAGGGAAAGTTTCATCAAATCTAATTAAGTTATTAAACATTGATTTAACTAATGATAATTTTGACAACTTTTAACCATTAATCTACCCCCCCCCCCCCCCACCCACCTCTATTTTTCATTCTATTTTTAATATTTTTTTTATCAAAAAAAAAAAATTT
>Ga0123342_1009079_pt1 | contig 12108 bp, 6 predicted proteins | sample Turbeawhitnodule_FD_89960 | JGI IMG/M metagenome (GOLD analysis project Ga0123342, IMG submission 89960) | Root nodule microbial communities of legume samples collected from Mexico - Turtle bean Mexico white nodule | ecosystem: Host-associated > Plants > Roots > Nodule | place: Mexico: Nepantla... | reverse complement strand
CTCTTTTGGTTTCTCTCCTTCAATAGCAATATCAAGACCCTGCTGAAAAAGAGAGTCCAAGACCTCTCCTTGCCACATGCCAAAATGTCCACTGCCATCAAATATTTCCACCGCCAATTTCAAAGTGGACACCGGGAACCTCGACCATGATGACGAGGAGCCCGACACTCTGTATACATTCTTCGCTTCTTCTTCTTGATTTACCATTACAAACTCAAAATATAATATTCAATATTACAAATAATTTCAAACAACCCAATGCGAACCTTCGGCTCTTGATACCACTTGTTGGGAAAAACGGGTAATTTTCCCACTAAAACAAAACCCTAATAGAGCTACCCGACAAATAATATTGAATAAATAAAGCGGAATAATAAAAGAGATAAAGGGGAAAAAACACACCCGAAAATTGTTAACGGAGTTCGGCCTGTTTAGCCTAAACTCCGATCACAGCAAAAACACGCTTTTATTATTTTGAGAGAAGATATTACAAATTGGGATATATAACAGTGAAGGAGAAGAGTTTAATTTATAACCCTCAAACCTCCTTTTCAAACAATGAACCCACCGATGTGGGACTTGGGATTAAGCCAAAATCAACACTTGGCGGTGATAGTGAGATACTATGGTGCGCCGGAGGAAGGGATTTGCGGAACTGGGGCCATTGCACTTTCTTCTATGTCTAAAACATATTACATTTACACTTAATGTAACGTTGTTAGTTTAAAATTAAAGAGAACAACTTAAATATATTTTAAAAAACAATAAGATGAAATTGAATTTTTTAATAATCATAATTATAGGGAAAAAAAATAATTATACCTAATATAAATAATAATATAACAAACTATATATCAAAAAGTAAAAAATAAAATCTCATGCAGAAGAAGTCGTGTAAATGATGCATAACTTCATATAATATAAAAACAACTAAATTTGATTAGGAATGATACAACTTCATTTAAAATCATCGCATGCTTGCCTAATTTCTTCATAATAAAATTGTGTCATACTAACATGATTTATCCATATGAGTATTTTTTTTTTTAAATTGTTTATTTAAGTGATTTTACAATAAAATTACACCATATTGGTTAGGAGACCGCATGTATGCCGCTGTCAGTTTGTTGCAATTATTTGCCTTTGAATTCCATTTGAGAATATAACCCAATATTAAATTACAAATATATAAAGAGTGGTTCATCATTTCATTTAACCTTTTACTGATAAAAGAGACACCAGTTTGTGCAAAAATATATAAACAAAAAGCAGTAGTGACCACAAGATTGATTCTTCAACGAATAATGCAGTTTTAGTGTGACTATATCATGACTTTATTACGTAAGTTGTTGCACTTGGGTTTGAATTTAGATCTTGACTTTATGATGTGTACTTGGATCTAGAACTGATTAGGACACAGTCTATCATTATTTTCCTTGTGCATGTGCTATGCTCCCTTTGAAACTATTTTTTAATGAAATTAAATAAATATGGTAATGCTTGATTGAGTTTTGATGGGCCATGGTTAAATTAATGTAACATGCCATTATATTTGATTCATCCTAAGTTATAAGCTTCTTCGGAAACCTATATCTATAGAGAGAACTTATAAATATAGAAAACAGATTCATTGGTTTCTCCTGAAAACAGCTAAACCACCAATATCCACGTTCATATATTAATTAGTATGCCTTGATTGCATGTAGAAACTATCTTCTAAATACAGAAACTCATCTCCACCAAAAGAAAAGAAATGATGGTAATTAAGAGAAACGAAAGGTTTATTGTAATTTAGGTTTGCAAAAATGGAAGGAAGTGGAAGAATAGAAGACTGTGATACTGGCTTTTGTGGTTCTCCTACGGTAGTTCAGATTATACAGAAGGTACATACATGGATGTAATTATTATATATGTGCATAACTAAATTGAAATGAATGTGTATATTTGATTGATGTTGCGATGTTGCATGGGGTTAATTGTTGGTGACGATGAGAGAAAGAACTAAAGAAAAAAATGTTTATGTAACAGGTACTTGCAGAGTTGATAGGGACATATTTCTTAATATTTGCTGGGTGTTGCTCTGTGATTCATAATAATTCAGAAAAGACTAAAGGGCAAATAACATTTCCTGGAGTTTGCATAGTGTGGGGTTTAACAGTAACCATCTTGGTTTATTCTCTTGCTCACGTCTCTGGTGCTCATTTCAATCCAGCAGTCACTCTCAGCTTTGCTATCTATCGTTTTATCCCTTTTAAAATGGCATGTATTTCCTGCATTTTAGTTGCCTTCAAATTCATTTATAGGAACTAAATTGAAAATCTAGAATACCTATGAAGACTAAATGGTTTTAAGAAATGAGTTTAATGAGTAGTTTGATGCATAATGTTGCAGGTGCCTTTGTATTTTATTGCGCAAGTATTAGGATCTTTACTTGCTAGTGGGACATTGTACCTTCTCCTTGAAATAGACGATGAATCTTATTTTGGAACAAAACCAGCAGGAGGTCATGTTCAATCTCTTATTTTTGAGTTAATAGCAACATTTCTCTTAATGTTCGTTGTCTCTGCGGTTTCAACGGATAGAAGAGCGGTTAGTATACTCTTTCCTTTCATTCTATTCCTATTACCCTTCAAACCAAATCACTTCTTCATTATTCATTTCTTCTTCTTCTTCTTCTTCCAATTAACAAATAACACCCTTATCTTCATTTCTCGTTCTGCTATTAACATGTGAAAATGATGCAAATTCATGTGTCTTAACAGATTGGAAAATTTGGAGGGGTTGTTGTTGGTTTGACAGTTATGGTAGACGTCTTCGTTGCTGGGTAAATTTTCTCATGAAGATGAAAGTTTTTTATTAGGGTTATTTAATTTGGTAAAACTGTATATTTGAGTGGAGTTTGATAATGGCATGCAGACCTGTGTCAGGAGCTTCTATGAACCCAGCAAGAAGCCTTGGACCTGCTTTGGTGATGCATGTTTACAGTGGATTTTGGGTTTATATAGTTGGACCATTTGTTGGTGCGTTACTTGGTGCCACATGTTATAACTTGATTAGACACACTGATAAACCACTTAGGGATATTGGCTCCAATTCAATAATACTTCAAATAGCATCTAAAAGCTTTCGATAGACAATATTTCATTGCAAATAGATCCAAATCAAAATTACCAAAGTAAGGTGGTGTTGATTTTGCTAACGATTGAATATTGTTTCTTGGTGTATATGTATGTAAAGAAAAAAATTAGTAAAATTCTTAGTTTTCTTTTTCTTTTCCTTCTTAGAATATGTGTGAGTACATGTTAAGACGATATAGTCTATTCGCAATAATTTTGGACCTATGATTTTTACATTTGTTTTCTTTACACCTTCATACGTTTGACTATTTATAATCCTAAATGAAGATCAATGTTTTATCTCGGCAAATAAAGTTTAAAAACACATTCAAAATTTGAATTTGTTATAACAAAATAATCTTTTTTTTTCTTTCTTACATATATATATAATTCAATCCACAAAAATATCATGATTAATTTCAAGATAATAGGATATATGGAAAACACGCACTCAGTTCTCGTCAAATTGGTCAATTTTATGTTTCATGCTAAATATGATATTCAACTCTATATTGCATATAGACATATAAATGTGTTATGACTTATAAGACTTGTGTCAAGTTGGGTTTTTATTTATAAAAGTTGGTTTAATCCGTTTGTTTCTCACATGCCTTTTTTCTTCAACCCTACCATGAGATGTTTAATAGTCTAACAAAGTGTTGCAATTTTTTTAAAGGCCTATTTTAAATTAAAGCTAGCAAATAAATCAATCAGTTAATAAGCTAACAAAACATTTCATTAAAACACTATAAAACCATAATTAAATATAACTTAATTTAGAGAAAAACATATTTATTCATTATATTTTAACTAGGTTAAAACTATTTTAAATCAAAACATTATTCTCTAAAATAGTTTTTATTATTTCAAATAGAAACTATATCTTTAGTTGCTAGTTATTATACAAAATAATATTTATTTAAAGATAATTTTTCTCTCGAAAAAATATAATTAGAACCAACTTTTTTGTTAGTCTTAAAATATTTAGGAGATTAATTTATTGTCAATAGGAAATAACACAAAGAAAATGGGTGGTTGGATTGTTTTTTTAAAATTTTGTAGTTTTTCGTAGGTATTGTCTATTAATGTGTTGTCAGGTAAACATATAAATAAACATACAAATAAATAAACATACAATGTAGGATTTGAAAATATTCTTTGTAAAAAAACTAGTTTTATTTTTTTCTTTCTTCCTTTTAGTTAGTTAAATAGTAGAATAACATGCAAAGCAAAAGATTTAAGGAAAGAAATAGTTACTCACGTCTAGTCACTGATGCAGAAAGGTTAAAAGATGACGATTATTTTTAATTTAAAACGGCAGCTTATAGTCGCATTTGATGTACACATAGTCTTAAATCCAATAGATAAGAAGACGACTATTTAGCCGCATTCGTAAATGTAATTTATAAATGCGGCTATGGTAAATAGTCGCATTCTTATATGTTTCTGAATGATTTTTAGGAGGGAGGAGTAATACATTTACGAATGCGGCTATTTACCATAGCCGCATTTATAAATCTCTGCGTTGGATTTAAGAATGCAGCTATGGTAAATAGTCGTCGTAGTATATGATTGTCTTTTTAGTACAATCTATTTAATGTTAATTCTCATATAAATTGACATGTCCAATTATAACCCAGCCAGACAAATACATAAATTCAGATAATCAAATTTTATATATCGATAAAAATGTATTACAAACACTAATAATATATCTTTATCTATCTATCTAATTCCTACACTATTCATGAGTTATAAAAATTTAGGAAATATGTGGACCAAGAATGTCTCACATATGCTATGGCTTTCGAAGACATTGGTCGCTCATCCGTAAAGAACTGCATTACAAAATAAGGTTAACATAAATTAGTTTTAAGATACATATATGTTAAATAATTATAAAAATAATTTAGCATCATGTTACCTCATGCCAATCACTTTTAAGACCTACTCTTACAATGGTAACCATCCATTGCATAATATAATAGTCACTCACACTCATAGCTTCCTGGTTGTTTATTACACTATAATTCAATAAAAAGTAAAAGTTAATATTGATAAACAATGAAAAGAGAAAGACAAAAATTACAAACCTTTGGTTTTATCCAGTTCAGATTTTGAAAATTTGATTTTACTGCGATCGACACAGCCCAAAATGATCCCATGGTAATAATCGTGGAGATAGATAAATTCGCAATCACCAAAATCCTAGTTGACCAAGGCAGCTCAATAGACATTCTCTACTGGAAAACATTTCGCAAAATGAAAATTCTTGACTCAGAAATCCAACCTTATGAAGAACAAATCGTTGGATTTTCAGGAAAAAGAGTAGATACCCAGGGCTACATCGACTTATATACCACGTTCGGGGAAGACGGAAGCTTGGCGAAGACTATAAAGATTCGATACTTGTTAGTAAATGCCAACACCTCATACAACATACTACTCGATCGGTCGTCCATAAACCGCCTCAAGGATATAGTCTCCACCCCTCACTTGGCCATGAAATTTCCATCCGCAACTGGACACATTGCCATAGTCCATGTGGATCAAAATTTCGTGCGTGAATGCTATGCCACAAGTCTAAAAATCGAACCTACCAGACGACTATACAAAACTTCACCACGGGGCCGATCTCAAGAATGGGAAGGCCAGGCGCTTGAAAACCCTCAAAAAAGAGAAATAACGGATCACATGATGGCACTGGTAGACTTGGATCCTCGACTGGACGACGTCCGCATGGAAGCAGGCGAAGATCTTGAACCTCTGGCCCTCAGTGATGACGAACATAAAACATATATTGGGTCATCCTTGAAATCAGACGACAGACGGTCCATTAGCAGCACGTTGATGAATAATGCCGATCTCTTTGCCTGGACAACTGCTGACATCCCGGGAGTGAGTCCCGATGTCATCACACCGCCTGTCCATCTACAAAGAGGCTAGACCAATCGCTCAAAAGAAAAGGAAGCTCCGAAGAAAGACGTGAGGCCGCCCGAAAAGAAGCCGAAAAATTGTTAAAAATCAGATTCATCCAAAAAGCACACTAGACGACCTGGTTGGCCAACATCGTGATGGTCCAAAAATCTAACGGTAAATGGCGAATGTACGTAGACTATAAGAATCTTAATAAAGCGTGTCCCAAAGATTTGTACCCCCTACCGACTATCGACCGACTTGTCGACGGAGCTGCCGGTCATAACATCTTAAGCTTCCTCGACGCATATTCAGGATATAACCAAATACAAATGCATATGGGGGACAAAGAAAAAATAGCCTTCAGGACCGACACAAACAACTTCTACTATGAAATCATGCCCTTTGGCCTAAAAACACACTGGAGCCACGTACCAACGGCTGATGGACTATGTCTTCCAAGACATGGTCGCAAGAAGTGTTGAAGTCTACGTAGATGACATTGTTTTCAAGTCCGACTAGTTCGAACAACATACTTTAGACTTACAATAGGTATTTCGAGCCCTACGCCGCTACCAGTTGTGCCTCAATCCTGACAAGTGTGCGTTCGGGGTAGAAGGAGGGAAGTTTTTAGGGTTCATGCTCACTCATCATGGCATAGAAGCCAACCTAGAGAAATGTAAGGCAATCGTTGAAATGTGCAGCCCCACTGGAGCCACGTACCAACGGCTGATGGACTCTGTCTTCCAAGACATGATCGCAAGAAGTGTTGAAGTCTACGTAGATGACATTGTTTTCAAGTCCGACTAGTTCGAACAACATACTTTAGACTTACAAGAGGTATTTCGAGCCCTACGCCGCTACCAGTTGTGCCTCAATCCTGACAAGTGTGCGTTCGGGGTAGAAGGAGGGAAGTTCTTAGGGTTCATGCTCACTCATCATGGCATAGAAGCCAACCCAGAGAAATGTAAGGCAATCGTTGAAATGTGCAGCCCCACCAGTGTAAAAGAGACACAAAGGTTGATCGATCGCCTAACAACCCTATCAAGATTCGTGCCCAAGCTGGTAGAACGGACCAAGTCCATCGTATAAATTCTACGGAAAGCGTCCAACTTTAAGTGGACGGACAAATGTTTGGCATCCCCTCCGGTTATTTAAAAATCGACTGTCGAGGAACTGATAGTGGTATATCTAGTCGTGTCAGAAGACACTATCAGTGCGGTGCTAGTTCAAGAGATAGACACCGAAGAACGACTTATCTACTGACAAATATGGAGCCTAGTTTCGATATCAAACGATTGAAAAATTTGCATTGGCACTGGTGATAATCGCACGACAGATGCAAATGTATTTTCAGAATCACCAAATCCTGGTCAGAACGGACTACCCTATCATGAAGATACTGGCAAAACCCGACTTGGCGGGACGGGTAATAGGATGGGTCGTGGATTTATCCGAATTCCACATCCAATATCAAACCAGGGGAGGAATCAAATCCTAAGCCTTGGATGATTTTGCAGAGGAGCTCAGTACTCGGCCGACCAAAGAAAAGGGCACACTATGGACCCTATACTTTTATGGCTCCTCTAACAGCAAATCATGAGGCGCGAGAGTAGTACTAGAGGGGCCAGGAGACATCCTCATTGAACAGGCTTTGAAATTTGACTTCAAAGCCTTGAATAATCAGGAAGAATACGAAGCCATTATAGTTCGTCTCAACCTTGCTATTGATTTGGACGTAAAGCAGCAACTGTGCAAGAGCGACTCTCAACTGGTGGTCAGCCAGCTGAAGGACGAGTTCGAAGTCTAGGAAACATTGTTGCAACAATACTATCATTTCGTGAAAAACTTACTTCAAATTTTTTCCAAAGTAACTATCCATCACATAAGACAAGAACAAAACACGCGAGCAGACACACTCTCCCTGCTGACAACAACTAGGAAAAAAGGACTACATTGGTCGATCATTCATGTCACATTGACCAATCCTAGTGTGGGTTTAGAGGAATGCATGGCGACCAAAACTGAGTTGAACTAGATGACACCTATTAAACGATTTTTTATCGAGGGAACTTGCGGAGAGCATTCCGAGAAGACAATGAAGCAACAGGCAGCCCGGTTTGTGCTAATAGATGAAGAACTCTATCGACGAGGTTATACTCACCCACTCCTCGAATGCCTCACACCTGACCAGGCAGCCTATGTCATACTCGAACTACACGAAGGAGTTTGCGACACTCATTCAAGAGTTAGGACAATGGCAGCTAAAGTAATACTTTAGATTCTAAATTTGTTAGCAAAAACCTCAGTAGCTAATTAGATACCAATTTATAAACTATTTATCAATAATAGAAACTAATTTAGAAACCAATAATTTTTTTAGTCTCTAAAATTGTCTATAATTTAATCGCTATAGCAACTAATTATTTTTTGTCTCTAAAATTGGTTTCTATTTAATGATTTTCTTGTAGTGACTATAAACATCACGATATACTATAATATAGTTGTTGGCATTACCCTTGTATATTTTATATATTGAGTACACTAAAATGTCATTTTTCAAATAGAATAAATTTATTTTTACTTTAAATTCTTTATTTTATATTTTTGTTTAGGTTTTAGTCATCAATTTTGACGGAAATAGTTGAGAAAAGTGTTTCTTTCAACTTGTTTTATCACATACTAAAAGGTAATGTTTAAATAACTTATTTTAAGTTCCTAAATTTTAGGGTGGTTTCCCTATCTGAACAGAATTTTCTCGGGATAAGAAATTACAGGTAAGGAAAGTTATCTATGTTTTTTTAATAGAACTTTAGATAGTTGATTTAAATAACAAGCTAATATAGTGCACGTTAGGTTATAAAGTTAGTTAAACTGAATTTGATTATGAGTTTATATGAGTATGAATTTGAAATATACATCTATTTGATTTGAGAAATCTTAAATGATGTATGTATGAGTGATATGCATTGTATGTGAATGGTATGTGTTGTATGTGAATGATATGTGCTCTATGTGATGGATGAAAGCTTGCATGAACTTGATGTCATAAAAATATGATTAAATGATGTATGTATGAGTGATATGCATTGTATGTGAATGATATGTGTTGTATGTGAATGATATGAACTTGATGTCATAAAAGTATGATTGAAATAAAATCAAAGTAATGTGGATTGAAATAAATCAAATTATTGTGATTGATATTTGGATTTTGTATGACAATATTTGAGTAAAAAATAAACTAAATTAGTTATGAATTACTAATCAAATTAGTTATTTTACATATATTTTTGTGAGTCAAAACTTTATTTCGATAACTTACCATTCAATGTGTTTGTTTGTGTATGAACTGCGATGACGGTACTATGTACACGAGCATGCGATCATATAGGTGCAGGAGAGCCTAAAAGGCTTTAGAGTTTTGTTTGAACTATAAATTATAAATGTTTATATTTCTATAAATCTTAATAATGTGAAATGTTTTGAAAAGCTCTAAACTTGTATAGAAATATGCAAAACTTATATTGTAGTAGTTAAATGTATTATTGGGTGCTACAAGTAATATCTATGAACGTGATTAATAATTAAGATTTGCGCTTCATAAATAAAATACTTGTAAATTCATAAACAAGTTACTATAATATTTTTATCATTTCATTGAAATAGTTAATATCAGAGAATTTTATCTCTTTTTTTTGCAATTTATTTATTTTAAAAATTTACTTGGCCATTTTATTGTCTACTTTTAATTTTATATTCCAGATAATATATTTATTTTTATAAATATTTAAAGATTTAATTTATGAAAATTGAAGCGATAAACTCGTAAGAAATAATCTACGGTAAAAAAATGAAATGTCTTCAAAATAAATAAATGTTTACTTCCCTCAAATTCTTGTAAAATTATTTTTATTTTTCCAAAAAAAATTCATCAAAAAGTAATAATATAATATAATATAACATAATATTATACAATATAATATAACATTATACAATATAATATAAAATAATATAATATCATATCATATAACAATGATATATAAATATTTCTAAAAAAGTAAAAAAATGAAGAGAAGTTTTAATAAACTATAGAATTTTTTTTAACTAATTTACTTTTTGTAGATAGGTTTATTTTATTTTTTATAATTTATTTTTCAAAAGATGGTGCATATTTATCGTCGGAAAACAAAAGTAAACTAAAAGAAAAGTTTATCATTTTATTATTTAAATATTTATAGTTAACAGCTTTTGTTATGAGAAATAAAAAAGAATTTCGTAGTATAAAATTAATAAATAATAACTGATTTTATCTAAATAAATAATAAAGATATAAAACAAGATGAGATTAAACATTTCAGCAATTTCAATTTATATAGAATGATATAATGATTAGAAATAGTATGGTTTAATTTAATTTTCTCTATCTCATCTTTATTTTCCTCTATTTTTGTTATCAACCCGAATATGGAAATTAAAAATGCAACGAAAGGTTTTGTTTAGCAGAAAAATAAAATAAAAGAAACTGTGTTTGAAAATAGACGTCGTACCAAACTAACGTTTATCCACAGAAAAAAAGAACATTTATTGCAGACCCGTTGCATCGAAACAAACAGTAGCAATTTTTTGGTAAACAAAATGAAAAATAACATTTGAAAATATATCTCCTATCAAACATATTTTATAAAAAAAACTTTAATTTATAATTTACACAATCTTCAGACATTTTAAGTAGATTCTCATTCTAATTATTTAGAAGAGAATAAGAATTTGAGGGTGAATATACTATCAAGCGTAAAAGAAAATTTAAAATGAAAAAATATATAAATTTTAATGGAGAAGCCTAATTTTTTTTTCACCACAGAAGCAATTATTTAACTAAATTATCTTACTTAAAAAACATTTTTTTTATTACAAATGCTTACCCTGCAAACTAGTTCGGTAACCAATGTAACCCGTAGGATGAAACTATATATTTACCACCATAAAGCTAATTAGAAAATTCAACAAATTTAAATACATTTTAAAATTCATCAATCAAATCAATAACTTTTTTCGTCTAGTCAAATTTACTGGTTCATAAAACTGACTTCAAATCTTTTATTAAGTTATTAAGTGTTTTAAAAAGGTTTATTAATTTATTTTTATATTTTGTAAATTCTTACATAGATTTTGTTTAGGATATTTCTTAATTAGAGCATTGTGTAGTTAAGGTCGATTAAACTTTAAGATGGTCATTGATCATATCCTTGTAAGCTTCATGAGCTCCAAGAAAAGAGGGAGTTCCACTTGCAGAAGATACTCTGATGTTCAAGTCAGTAAAAACATAAAAACCTATATTAGAGGGATCGACCCATGACTTCACAGCCCCTCAGCCTCAGGCGTAAGCTAATGAGGCTTAAAAAGTTTCCAAGATCAACAAACCTTTCACCATATTAACAACATCGGCTCATGACCTCACAGTCCCCTAGCCTCAAGCATAAGCCAATGAGGCTAAAAAAACTCATAACCATTATCGGTATCAGATTTGCTTTCACCTTATTATTAGGTTTGGCTCATGACCTCACTGCCCCCAGTCATGGGCATAAGCCAATGAGGCTGATAATTTCATTGGTATTGCTTGATTCCACCTTTCAACTCACTTTTTATAATGGGCCGAACTTGGACCGAACTTGGACTCGACACTTCTTTTACTTGCAATAGACATAATTTAAAACTTACAAACTGAAACGAGTGAGATCGACATTTTCTTCACAAATTGGACCGAGCGAGGTCGGCAATTCCTTTACCTGCTATAGATATAATTTAAAACTTACAAACTAGAATAAGTGAGATTGTGATGTGAATGTAACTACAAGAACACATGATTCTTGACATTCTTAGGAACAACTTGAGCTGGATTTGAAAGGCACTTTACTTTAGAATTGGATCAATGTTCATCACTTTACTTGAGCTAGCTATCTTAGCTTCATCACTCTCATCCATATTAACTCGAATTAAAAGCGTGTCTAGTTGTTTAAAGTAATCATCCACACTTAGCGCGCCTTGATGAAACCGTTGGAGTTTCAACATAAGG
>Ga0123342_1009078_pt1 | contig 12109 bp, 4 predicted proteins | sample Turbeawhitnodule_FD_89960 | JGI IMG/M metagenome (GOLD analysis project Ga0123342, IMG submission 89960) | Root nodule microbial communities of legume samples collected from Mexico - Turtle bean Mexico white nodule | ecosystem: Host-associated > Plants > Roots > Nodule | place: Mexico: Nepantla... | reverse complement strand
AATTGTTAAAAATATTTTATTTATTGAAATTATAAAAAAATATATATATATATATATATATATATATATATATATATATATATATATATATATATATATATATATACACTAACCCAAGACAATAATTAAACAACTGGTACTATTAATAACATTAGTTAGTAGTGTAGAATTTACATAACATGAAATGTATTATAAACTTTAATTCATTTTAATCGGCTTTTAAAGATCGATTCTAATTAATATTGATTTAATTAAAAATAATTTATTATTAAATTTTATTTATTTATTTTAATTAAAGTAACTTAATCGATCAAACACGATTTTTATCTGTTGTCACAACAACACATAAATTTATAATATATATAAATTAGATTCAACTTATTTAATATTAATTTAAATAAATATTAAAAATAGTCAATACTAACTTAAATATATGTTAAAGATATATCATGTTAGTATAAATTTATTTAACCTTAATTTAAATAAATAATACAATAAATATAATTAATATTGATTTAATTAATATAAATTTAAATAAAGATAAATATTAAAAGTAGATAAAATTAACATTTACATTAACTTTATTTATTAAAGTAACATTAGTTTAACCGGTTATACTACTACAAATATTTTTATTTATTAAAAAATTAAAAAATAAAAGTTAGTTAAAGCTATTTGAAAACTAATTTATTGTTTTCTGAAAAATATTTATTTCAGTATAAAGCTGACCTAATTTAAAGGGCTACAAATTAATATATTCAATATTTTAAGACTAAATTATATACGCGCTAAATTTCATAATCAAATCAATATCAATTATTTGACTTTCTCTTTTTTTTTTTTTCATTCTTAGGTCTGTCTCCTTCAGCGGTTCCTCTATTTTCGGGTTCAAACTTTAATCATCCTCCCATCGTGTAAGGCCTTAGCTATGCAACTTAATTCTCCCCTGCCCAGTGGTTCCCGAAAATCACACAATCCAAAGTAGAAAAGAAGTTATACATGTGTTTATTTCCTATGCTTAACCATTTAGACAGTGAATTTTCCTTATTTAATTATGCTTAGTGAATTTACATTGTTCTGTTGTGATTTCCATAAGAGCAATGTTCTTCAGAAACAAAGGTCGATCCCATTTGCAAAACAAAGGTCATTAGTTTTACAAAATGAGGGTACATTTACGACTACTTTTTCCTCCTCTTGCTAGTTACTACCACCAAATAAAAGTTTAGATGAACGAGATAAATCTTACTAAAGTGACAACATAGGAACTTCATAAATATGCACCAAAAGAGATGGGAATGGGTACAAACGTGGGATATAAAATGTCAATATCTAAATTTATGTTGAGGGAAGGAACTCAAATCTTAGTCACAAACTATATCTATCCCCTTGGTTTTGCCACTTGTATGAATTGTAACCACACTATTATAGTAAGTCTATACGAGGCTAATTTGAGACTTCCCAGTACACTTTTATGACACAAACTGATACTTTAAGGAGCTACCGCTACGCTTCCCCATAGATTTTACGACACAAACATGATAAACGAAGAACATATTTTTTGCTCACATTAATACTAATTACAACAGGTTCATTAAATAGATGCACAACGGCCTTCAGTGTCTGTTTTATGTATCACTCGGCTTTCGGAATGACATCCAATCAACCCCTCCCCGAGTCAGCCAATCTCAGTATCCAAGTCAAAAGTCTGCTTCTAGGCAGAGAATGAAAATCATTTTCTATCCTCAGATTCCATGTAAAGATTTCACCTGCTGAACTACTTAAGACAGCGAAAATAAGGTGTATCAAATACAAGCATTTGAATAAAGTCATAGCATTATAATGAAACTCAGGAGATTCTGAAAAGCTACCAGATTATGGAATAAGGAAGGGTTTCAATGTTTTGAATGTTCTTTCATTTTAGTTCCCTTCAAATTCTTCTGCTGCTTGTATCCATATGGAATGGGAAAGCGAAGCCTGTTTCTGGGAATACTCTTTTCAAATTTCAGATCTTCTCCTCTGATCATATAGATATTCCCTGTTTCTGGTATAGTTAGATCAGCTGGATTCCTGTTGACCATGCATGTGTTTCCAGGGATGATTTTACATGGCACTGGGGTTTCATGATTACCATTAACTTCCGGTTTGCGCTGCAGTGATGTTTCTGTTTCATTATGAGGCCAGCTAATTTGCTTGCCAATTTTATTCTGCAGGGTAGACATGGAGTTCTTCATCTTTTCTTTCTTTCCAGACTTAGTTGGATTTTGACCATTGAAACCAGTAGCTCTTACTAATTTCTTCTCATGCGGGGTCGATGAAGATGCACCAAAGGTTGGAGGGCCAACAAAACAACCGTGCTTATCTGATAAGAAACTTCTGCTGCAATAATCAGAAGATGACCTTTTCATGGTACCAGGGGGCTTAGATGTACCAATCTCCAACTTAGTATTGCAGTCGCCAGGATAAGAGGGCCTTTTAAGCATTTGAGTACTGACACCAACATCAAAGGCTGTATGGGACTGCATGCCAGCATCCATAAGGCTGAGTAAATGCATGGCTGGTATTGTATCATTAGAATACAAATCAAGAGATCCCCTCAAATTTTGATGAGGCTCCATTCCACTATGTTTGCAAGGAAATGGATATTCTCCATTCATCCTGCTGAAGGTTTCAGAACCTATATTCCTACTAAGCTTTTCTAGTCCAGCAGCATTCAGATTCATGTAGTTAAGATCAGTATCCCTCTTCGTGTTTTGCTTATGAAATGCACCAGATTGGAGAGAAGTTAAGTTCATGTTACAACTAGGATGCTGAGAAGAAACAACCCTTTTGGGTAAATCATATCCTGGGGAAACATGATTTGGAGTCAAGGATGCCCAGATGCGAGAAGCTTCATCATCCTGATGTAAGATATTCTTGTGTAAGCTACATCCTCCAGGGGCTTGAAAAGTCGCATTAGGGGATCCACGCTCTTCAAAATTCCCATTCAACCTGCAATTTTGAGCACTACCAAGCTGAGTAGAACCAATAGCTGAAAACTGTAGTCCACCCGATGGCTTCTTTTGGGACTGGGAAACTTCAAGTCCAAAGGAGGATTGAGGTGGGCAGAGATTATTCATTCCCAAATTGTTTCCATCAAATGGAGTAAAGTAAGGACCAGGCTTTCTTTTGCTAGGCTTCACATTCTCTCCTCTTGCGATCATGCTGTTTTTCTTATGTTTTCCCTGAGGTTTCTCCTTTTGGCCCTCTTTCAACAAGCTCATCTCCCCTTTTCTTTGTACAGTAGACCCACCTGCAAGCTGTCCTTTCCTTCCAAGAGAGGGTTTTTCTAATATGGAGCTTCTATTTTCTACATCAGGAAGACACCTCTCATACTGATTCTTCGCCATGAGTTCCACAATATCCATGGGTATACCATCTGGCGTTTCCTGCTCAGACACCTCCCGGGTTTGTTCACTGTATCTTTTCATAAAACCTAGTTGGTACACAGCTTCAATAGTTTTTTGTGCGCTTCTTGCACTGTTAGTTTCCTGCAAAAATAAATTATATTCTCAGAAAGTTTAAACTTAATGATGCCAAAATGGTTTGCAGTTGAAAAAAAAAATATTGCAAGGGGATTTCTGGCCACTTACTTCGCAATGAACTGCTTTTCCAGAAAGAGCATTGGTCGGGTTCTTGGAAGGAATGCTTTGCCCTCCAAAGACATCAGTATCACTGTCTTTCCACTTAAGCTGTGGTACTTTGGAAGTTCCATCTTGAAAAGGCATTGAGAAAGGTAGACGACTTTCAATCTGATGAATACATTTTTTGTTGTAAACATTTGCATCCACCAAATAATTGTTTAGAGAAAGATGAAGTCCCTCTTTCAGTCCTTTTCTATTTAGCACCTCTTGGGCAGAAGGAATTGGAACTGTTAAAGGCATAGTAGACCTGACTTTTTCCCCTGAATATGCACAGGAATCTTGTACAAGCATGTTATTTTTCTGCCAGGAAAAAGAATCCAGCTCCGGGTCAGTTTGCAGCATTTTCCCCTTTGCTTTGGACAAATTGAATTCATTTTCTATTCTTAGGGAGTGAGTAGGAAACTTATCCGTCGTTTTGCCTGTGAATGCAAGAGGAACTAATCTAGAAGAATTAGTTTTAGATGCGTATGCATTTTCGGTGGTATCCATGGTTTCTACATTTTCTCTGTGCTGTCCTACTGGTTGCTCAGAAATCAAGCGATTATCTACACCTTGAATCCTTTTGTTTTTCTTCTTGCTGATTATACGGCTTCTTTCACTTTCAGTCTTATTCCAGTGGCCCTTTGTGACATCTTGTAAACCTAATCCCTTGGGTACATATTTGAAATTGGATCTAGCATCCAAAAGAGTAGCAGTTGTTTTTATAACTCCCTGTGAGTTCTGAACTTCATTTTCAATCCTCTGAAAACCCATGCTTGTAGGTCTCCGTACCTCATCCAGAGGAAACTTCCTTTTTCTACTCGGACCTGTGCTTGTCAAAGTCAAACCTTCTTGAATATCCACCTTTCCAAGCAAAATTGATTGTGCCTGTGAAGCTGCAGAGGCATGGGAAGTACCGAGGGATACAGATTCTTTTATCAAGTTTTGCTCAGTCTTCAAGTCACCATTGTCACTTAATAAGTCAGACATCAAGCGTACCTTCCGAGGCCTCCTACGAGACAAACCAGTGGACTTTTCCGAATGATGATCCTGAAAATCATTTTCAATTGTATTGTCTATACTTCCTGCAGGTGCAGTATCATTACAAGCAACTAATTCAATAGGAGGTCCAGTTGGGTGATCGTTTGTATTGTTCACCTCCTCCATTATTGTTGCTCCTTTCCTAAAAACTGTGCAAGCTTTTATTAAATCATTCTGGGATTGATTGGCTGCAGGTATTCCTCCATTACACATCTCAGAAGAGCTCTTCTCCGTGCATTTCAGATTGCTAGAAAGCCCAGGAAAAGAAACTTCATTACCTTCACAGGCTGTATCAGGGAAAAACAACTTTTATGTAAATTACAGTCATCAAGAACATACTAAAATAATATACAGAAATCTGTCACCTATGTAATACAAAAGAATAAAAGCAGTGCAGCTTGACTTGATTGCATTATCTCCCTTTCTGTTGAACCTACCTTTCTTAGTAGTGTGCACTTCTGGTGGTGTGAGGTCTGGATATTTTTTTGGTGATGGAACACTTGTCACTTGGTGGTTGAGATTATCCTCCAAGCCACTGTCAAGGTCTGGGGGACACACAGAAAATCAAAAGGCATACTGAAAAATGATAAAGAAGATATATAGAACTGATATTTAAATTACCAATTATTCTGCTAGGTACAACTCCGGCTTTCTTGCCTTTCTCATTACTATTTGGCAAGTAATCATTGATGCAGTTCAGGGCAGTATTAAGATCAATTTCTCTTCTCTCAACAGCATCAAGCATTGGATCTTGCTGAATACCAGACTTGAGAGCTTCATTATTGCAATTGCTACCAGATCTGCATTCAGTACTGCAACAATCCAAGTCTGTCTGGTCGTCTTTCTGGATGTCTTTGGCAGCAATTTCTAGTGCAGAGTTTTGGCAACACCTACATCTATATTTTGGTGCATCTAATGGCAAAAAAGACGGTTGTTTGTCACACTCATGTACTGGAAATGGCCAACATATTTTCCAGTCTTTTTTGCGAATTTCAGACACATATCCACTGCACTAACAATAAAGTAAGTGTTAAGGATCCTGAAAGGGAACCAAGAGAAAGATTACTTATTCTAGATTTAAGAGATAATTTAATTTCAGTTTTCTTCTTTGGTTGATGAAAGAGTTCAATATAATACAAAACTTAGATGCACTTCCTTTGTGTTTGTTCATGTTGCTGTCAAATCAGAATTGGAGTTTATATTAATAATTTGCACAAAAAAGATTTGCATTTAAGATTAACATAGATTACTGAGATAAAATTCCAATTTTGATTAAGGAACAATACCAAAAGCACCTACGGAATTGCATATATGTTTTGAACTTCGATACATCCTTAAATCCACTAGAAAACTAACACTTACCGACATAATTCTGTAAAATCTAAAAGTCTATAGTTGGGCATTCACCACCTATTTGATTCTTAATGAGACATGATTGCAATGCATTAATCGATGGGCTTTGAACTTTAAACTGCTAATAGTTACAATCAACTTTAAACTGCTATTAGCTGCAATAAAATTTACAGTGCTACTAGTTGCAATCATCTATATATGACACTGTAGTTGTACTATGGTGAACAACAAATACATTAGGAATTTAGGATCTCGTCTAATAAGAAGAAGATGTAGTAAACTGTAGATATCAATTACAAGATACTATGGACTAAGTGGATGACAGAAATAAGCTGTATAACACAAATTTGCTTCCCTCTCCTTCATCTCCTGACAAAATTAGTAGGACAATAAGAATATGTAGCATCAAGGCCTACATACCGTATGGAGAAATGTTCACATTTGCCTGCATCCCTCTTGCGAGTAGACTCGGCAAGATCTATGGAGATTGAGTCAATATGAATATACGACCCCATAAACTCAGTGACAGTATTTAAAACCACCTTGCAAATGAGTTTCCACAGCTATGCATGCACATCCTCACAGTACAAGCAAAGCAGCTAGAATCACAGATTAATTAGAGTTTCCTGCCAACACAGTTACACAATTTAAATTTATTAAACTTGAAATGGAAACAAAGGAGAAAAACAATTAAGTCAAGAGACGTCGTCAATCAAACGAGAGTAACACTAGAAATGTAAGGAAAAACTAAAAACACTTCTTAACCAAGCTTTGTATAAAATTAGGGTTTATGCAAATCAGCTAACAAATGAAAAGGAAAACGAAGTCAAGCAAGGGCAAAGTCCACGAAAAAGTTGTATACAACCAACCACAACCTCATACACAACGATTAATCACATAAAATAACAACCTCCAAAATTATGAAAGTTCCTAAACCCTAGTTTTCCACTCGATAAAACAACCACAAAGATGCTCAAAGTCAACAATTGAACATTTGAAACGCAACAGCACAGAAAATAAGCCATACCGCCCATACAATCACTTCACAGACTTAAGCATTCATACACCAAACAATACCAAGCATCTCGCTAGGGCTTTTCAAAATCGAAGGCAAAACTGGTAATCTCGCAGCGAAAATACTCAGTGTACGAATTAACGCGGTGTTAGAAAAAAAACGCACATCATTAACACATGCAAGGAGCTGAAACCAAACGACGAACCGAAGCGCAACAATCCACAAAAGCCTAAATCCTAGGGTTCACCGACCAACACAAATCACCTCTTGTCGAGATATAAACGAAAATTAACGCGGCAAGAATTAACGAGCAACAAAAATGAGAGAGAAATTTTTTTTTTTTAAAAAGCGTGAAATGGCAGCAATAAAGCGAGACGCAGAAAAAAAAAAAGAAACGCAAAGCAAAGCAAAAGCTGAAGTGGACACACCATAAACAGTACAGTGACCTTAATATCTAAAACAAATCAAAACACGCTCATGAGCATCCAAGAACCGGTCCCCGATCAACACGGAATCAATCACCGAGTTGAAAACCGGGGACGAAAAGGAATAATCTAGAGACGAAGGCCCACCCGAACTCACCTGCGGACCACCACACACGATCCCCCCACTTCCTCGCCGATTCGAAACGGCTCCGCGACGAAACCGCACCGCAGGACAGCGCATTCAACGGCTGAGCTACCTGGCGCAGCTCTGAGCTCCGATTCCCTACCGTGCGAGCATAATTTGACTGAGAAGGACTCAGAAACCCTAAAGAGAGAGGGCTTTCGATTCTTTCGGATGAGAGAGAGTATGCGCGAGTAAGAGAGAGAGTGAGTGAGAGAGAGAATTTTTATCTTCTTGTCCTTGGAAGAAGGTGTGTTTGTTTTGTATATTAAAAAAAAAACCCGTAGCGAGTCATGTTTATGTAGGATCCATATGCATAGAAATTGTAGATGTAGAGAGAGTGTGTTAGGAGAGAGAAAGCTCCCGCCAATAAAAAACGAACACGTGGCGCGATGTACGGCTCTTATCGCTAACCATTTATAATGGGCTTTGTGGACGGCGAGGAAACCCTAGGCTGAAGGTGAAAAAAAAGGCGGGTACAGTACTCGCGCGTGTGCTTCACGCTCTCCCTTTTTCAGCGTTTTCATTTATTAATTTGTGCCTGTCGTGTCATCCAAGGTTAAAAGTGCTGCTCATGCCCTTTGCACATTAAACGCTTCTCATTGGTGCGTGCTCTGCACCGTGCCTGTGAGAGGGTGGAATTGGACACGGACTGGGACAATATTTGAAACCCTAAGTTTTTGTTTTTTATTTGCTTTTTTTATTTATTAAATACGGAGCGTTTAAGTTTTAACCCTAAACATTTTGCAGCAGACACATCTCCACCTTGTCCCAAACCAGTAATGGTGTTGGTAGATGTAACGTTAGAGTTTGGCTTTTTGATTAAAAGATGACACTCTCAACTTACGTATTCGAATATGAAGAAGAAATTCGAAATTTCGGCATTTACTATATACAATTTATAATGGGTACACGGTGTTGTCCATAAATCATAAATACATAGTGACACGTTTCAAACTCATTTATAAAATTAACTATGACGTGAGTTTTTTTTAATAAAACAATATGATCTTTACATAGATAATAAATAATTACAAAAACAGAAGCTAATTTTTGCATCCATTTAGTCAGATTTAGTGGAAAAATTACTCTTCCACAATTAATTACGGTTTAAGTTCGCTTTAAAAATAATGCCTAAAAGGGGTTCAAATCAAGGAAACTTATTTAATGATGCGCAATAATTAACATGAATTTTGATCTAGACTATACATTTTATTTTGACAACAGTGTATGAATTATTTATGGAAAAGTTGTGAGAAACATGGTGATAAAAAATGGTAGGTTGAAGGTGAATATTTTGGGTTTATGGAAGTAGAATGATTTAATGAGTTAAGATGGTGGTGAGTAAATGAGAGACTTAAAGAGATTGCAGTAGTTTTGGTTTTAGTTTAGTTTTGATTGTTGAAATGACATGTAGAAGAGATAAAAATGATAGAAGCTATGAATCTGGAAATAAAAGTAACGTTTCCGAATTTCGGGCAATTCCATCTATATACGTCTCACTTTTGTTCCGAGGTTTCATTAATGTAGGGTGAATAGAGAGAACAAGATTTCCTACAGAAAACACCTAGATCATAGTCTAGATTACCATTATTAAGTAAGGTCCCGTTTTATGCAATAGAGAAAAGCCATTTGCCACATGTATATATACGTGGACTTTACTTCACCCCAAACTTTTCTTCCAACACTCTTTTCCTACCAGATAAAGGAATAAACCCATGTTAATTTATAGCAAAAATAAAGCTTATTAATTATCATGCATAAATTATAATGAAGATTTATGTCAAAGAAATATTACATTTTCAATATTTCATATATATATATATGGTAGGGATAGGGTGAGGTTCTAATATTGGGGGAGAGGGCCCTATGTGGCACCATGCATGTATATATATACCAATAAATAAATAATGTTATAGGGAAGTGTCTGCATGACCCATGTGATCATATGAAATGAAACCAATAAAATTAAAGAAAGCTGTACAAAAACACACTTGTCCAAAACCCTCTACCCACCTCACGTTATTTTTACCCAAATAAAACTATCCATCCATATAACCCAAAAGTTCCATTTATTTTTTTCCTTCGTAATAAAAATCTATATTTATTCATCAAAAATGTGGAATCTAGTGCTTTTCCACGACCAACTTTAATGTGTACAACTTTGCATCTCATGATTCTCGTTTAAACATCTCAATCTCTCTCTCCCTCACACACATATCCAAATTAATTAGTACAAGCTAGTTTAATCATATCAATCTAGCAATTTTGACCTACAAAAAGAAAGTCATCGTTCTTCACGGAATATAAATATTGTTCTTAGAACTGTGACATTGATTATCAGTACTATGTAAGTACTGACACAAGCATCTATATATATATAACTCAGATTCACGTATTCTTGGCTATCTATAAACTTACTGTTACCTCATCCTGCTATTATACCTCATAAGAAATTTCACACACTTCTAACTCATTCACTTACTTGCATGCTAACTAATTTATTATACAATTTTAAAAACAACTTCTTTAATCAACAGTTATATATATACACACATCACTTATCGAACAATAATTTGCTGTTATAGTTAGCCTTGGACAGGTTTCTGATGGAACATTTGTTGAGTTTGAAGTATGAACTATGCAGGACTCTCCCATAAATTGTTATTAATATGTACATTTATATAACAGATGGCTCCATTGTATCATTTGGCTGTGCATGTATGAGGATTACATAAAACATAAATGCAAAACAAATGAAGCTTTTACTCAGGAAATACTCATTAGATGATATCATTTAATCTCCATAAAAAATTATGTGTCTTTCATTTGTTATTCTGCAGTACTTGTATGTGTTTGACAGTCTGTGTGCTAAACTTTACCACCTATATATACCTACATAATAAACTTTACACACACACACACACACACATATATATATATATATATATATATATATATATATATATATATATATATATATATATACACACTAGTTTTTACTAACCCTACTTGTGATAATATTTCACTTCATTTGATGAGTTAACTATCTCTTATAAGATTGTAGCAGTTGTGTGTGATCTACTGGTTATTGGATTGGGTGAGATATGCAAGCCTAAGATAATTGAATATTTCATCTTTCTGCTTTATCTAATTTTGTCCAATGTTAAATTTTTATTCCTAAACTACTATACTGTTCATAAAATTTATTCTAAAGAATAATACTAATTAATGTAACTATAAAATCGTTATGACATCTTCATATAATTTATATGTACATACAGAAAGTCTCTGTCTGGGGCTAGTTAACAAAATAGAAGTTAATTAATCTAAAGGTTCACAATTAGTTAACCCTCATCAATTAATTGATCCTAAGAAACTAAAGCAATTTTATTTTCATTTTGAGGTTAAAACAGTGATCAAGAGATGAATAAAAAATTTAGAATAAAGGAAAGATAATTAGAAAGGTAAAACTGCTGGTAAAATATATTATATATGTAGAAATGTTGAATAGGCTTTTTTTTTCTAAATTTCATTATCTGTCACGTCATTTTCATGTCTCTAATAATTCAGAAGGCTCTTATCTATGAATTGCCAGTTTGTACCAGAGCAGCTGAAGGGTACCTGCTGCTCCTTGACAACATAGACTCCTAATACGACACACTTGGTTTTTATTGTGAGATACCCCTATTGGCAGTGTTTGTAAGTAGGTGGCTAAACTTTTCTCAGCAGTTAAGATCCTTCTGATTAGCATTAACTGGATTGATTATTTAGTTAATTAATAAGAAGGGGTAGCTAATTTTGAGAAGAATTTGTGTAGGTGGGATTTGTGTGGATGAAAATGAAAGAGTGAGAGGGGTAAAAAAGAGAATGCATGTATGGGTAGCATGGATTAGGCATTAGCCATTAGCAAGAAAAAAAAAATGGTGATGAGTGATGAGAGGCAAAACTGGGATGAGTATGTTGTGTTGTGTTGAGGTGCAAGATGGGTGTGGGTGGGAAAGGGTTGATGGAAAGGACAGCACTAGTTGTGTTGTGTGTGTATTATATATATTTGTAAAAGTTACCTCTCGCCAATGCCGACTCAATGCGCAATTCAAGGCTTTTCCAACCCTTCTTGTCCTAAACCACTTAAATTTTCATCCTTACTTAGTATCATAAGTTGTTAGTAAGTTTTTTTTTTTTATATATATATATATTATATTTTAATATTTAAATTGAAAATACAATCCTGCTTTTTTTTATCATATTATTAGTGTCAAAAAATCAGATTTAGGTAATGTATGATTTTTTTTATCTGAAAAAAAATAAAATAATATATATATATATATATATATATATATATATATATATATATATATATATATATAAAAAAAATATTATATATATTTTAACATATATATATATAAAAAAACATTTATACACACACTATATT
>Ga0123342_1009077_pt1 | contig 12111 bp, 13 predicted proteins | sample Turbeawhitnodule_FD_89960 | JGI IMG/M metagenome (GOLD analysis project Ga0123342, IMG submission 89960) | Root nodule microbial communities of legume samples collected from Mexico - Turtle bean Mexico white nodule | ecosystem: Host-associated > Plants > Roots > Nodule | place: Mexico: Nepantla... | reverse complement strand
TTGTTTGTTTGAAAATCCTAACATAATTTTGTTTTGTTAGTAGAGTGTGTTTTACATGATTTTCAACTGAATACGCTCATGTATTAAATGGTTTGACCAATCTTTGAAAGTTATAAATAGTTTGTTTATGTTTTATAACAAACAACAAAAGCAGATTTGAGTTTTTTAGTTGTGAAAGATTGTTTTCAAGTTTTGAACATTCACTTTTCAGCTTTGATTTTCTCAAGAGAGAGTGGAACAGGATTACATCTGTATTGATTTCAGTTTGTTCTGTAAACAAGTGTAATTCGTTCTGAATTCTTTGTTATTTCTGGTGTTGTAGCCAAGGAGTGTTGTATGCTCTTGAGGTTGTCAAGATCAACATTTTTTGTGTGTGTTGTGCCAAAGGAAGTGTGTTTCTTGAAGGGTTCAAGGTCACTTTTTTGGTGGTTTTGGGTATAATCTGTATTGATTGCTTTATGGATTGCCCAGTGGCTTCTGGGGACTGGATGTAACTCTTGGTTTAAGAGTGAACCAGTATAAATTGTTTGTGTATCTCTTTCTTCCCTTAAACTCATTTAAATTCAGTTGTTATTGTTTTGCCGGTATAAGCAACCGATTGCCACCTCTGTTTTGTGGACTGAATTATCAGTTTTAGAAGGTGAGAGTGAAAATCTTTGTTGAATCAATTGATAGAGGAATCTGTGATGCTATTGTAAATGGCCTTTTTGTTCATAAATTTGGAAAAGATGATGTTTTCATTGAGAAACCTTGGTCCCAATGGAAGGAGAGTAGCTCAATACAATTGTATTGCTAAGAACATCATCACTTCTGTTCTAAATTCGGATGAGTTTGTTAGGGTCTTACAATGTGTTTTAGCAAAGGAGATGTAGGTCATCCTTGAGGTTACCCATGAAGGCACCACTGATGTGAAGAAAGCAAGGAAGCATGCTTTGATTCAGGAATATGAAATGTTCAGGATGCTGAAATGGGAAAACATCTCTGATGTGCAAAATATATTCACCCACATTGTTAACCACCTCATCAGCCTTGGCAAGATCTTTGATAGGAATAAGCTAAACATCAATATCCTTGAAGCTTGGACAGATCCTGGCAACCAAAAGCCACTGCAATTTCTGAATCCAAGGATTTGACAACTTTGACCATAGGCTCCTTGTTTGGTAAGCTAAGGGAGCATGAACTTCAGATGAACTAACTAAATGACCAAGAACATGAAGAGAAGCATGTGAGGAGCATAGCTTTAAGAGTTGTTGATCATAGGAACGGTCAAGACTCAAGTGAGTGTAGTAATGGTGAAACTCTCAACTTGCTAACAAGAAAGTTCAGCAAGTTCTTGAAAAAGAACAACCGGGACAAGAACCAATTTTTAAATAGGTATAACAATAAGAAATTGAATGATTTCAATTCTACAAATTATACCTATTTTGGATGTGGTAAAAAAAATCATATCAAGGTCGATTGTTCCAACAATGAAAGCAATGAGAGAGGAGCAAACAAGAAATTTGAAAATAATGGCAAAGCTAGGAAAGCCTACATTGCTTGGCAAGATAATGATGATTCATCCTCTAGCTCATCATCAAAGAAAGATGAAGAAGCCAATCTATATTTGATGGCAAAGGAGGAATCAGAAACAAGCATTGTAAGTTCCGACACTTCCATAGACTTTGAAAATTATAGCCAACTTCTTAATGCTTTTAAAGAGACTCATGAAGAAGCTAATAGGCTGGCCCTTTTGAATAACCGGTTGAAAGACTTGAATAATTGGCTGGAAAACAGAGTCAAGACATTGGAAGAAGAGTTGAACAATTCAAAAACTAATTTTGAAAATTTGGAAATGATTTAAAAGAACTCTTCTTGCAAGGGTGACTCTAGCTTTTGTGAAAATTGTGAATCACTTCAAAAGAAGGTTCACTATCTTGTAAAAACTCTGGATAAGTTTTCAAAAGGCCAATCAAACTTTGAAACTGTTATTGCATTTCAAAAATGTATTTTTGGCAAAACTGGACTGGGTTTTAATCCAAACAGCAAAAACAGATCAATTTCAAAGCCATTTTCAAGTTTGTATCCAAACATCTTTGAAAAATAACCGATTGATTTCTCGAAAAAGTTGATTGTTTCGTGCTTTTACTGTATGAAAAGAGGAAACTTTGTTAAATTCTATAGAGTAAAGAAATTTTCTGTTCCCATGGATATTATAAAGTGGGTTCCTAAGAATTCTAAGGTTCCTAATATTCCAGTTAATGCCCATAGACACAAATTTAAAGGGGACCAAATCTTGCTCCTTGATCTTGTTTCTTGCAGGGTTCTTTAATGGGTTGTGGTACCTAGACAGTGGTTGTTCTAAGCATATGACATGGGATAAAACCAATTTTTTCAATCTACTCCTCAAGCAAGAAGGTCATTTGACATATGGAGACAACAAAAAAGGAAATATTCTTGGAAGAGGAACCATTCGAGACAAGAATACCTTCTTGATCCATGATGTGCTATTTGTGGAAGCACTCAAGCATAGTCAGCATAAGCCAACTATGTGACAAAGATTATCAAATAACCTTTAAGCCCAACACATGTGAGATACGACTGCCCAAATCACATGAAGTTTTGTTGATTTGTAAAAGGATCAACAATGTCTATCTTCTTGATATCTCACATTCCGCATCTATTTGTTGCCTTCTAACCAAACATGAGGAATCATGGTTATGGCATAGAAGGATAGCACACATCCACATGCATCATCTAAATAAGTTGATCTCAAAAGATCTTGTGGTAGGTTTACCCAAACTCAAGTTTGAGAAAGACCACATATGTGAAGCATGTTTAAAGAGGAAGCAAATTAAACACTATTTCAAACTGAAAAACATTGTTTCAACTTCCAAACCCCCTGAACTGCTGCACATGGATTTATTTGGTCCTTCAATAACCATGAGTCTTGGTGGAAACTACTATGCACTTGTTATTATTGATGATTCCTCTAGGTTCACATGGACACTATTTTTGGAATCCAAGAGTGATGCATTTTCTGCATTCAAAATGCTTGCCAAGAGATTACAAAACATGTGTTGCACTAACATTTGGACCATTCATAATAATCACAGGGGGATTTCAAAATGAAAAATTCATTGATTTTTGTGAAAAACTTGGTATTTTCCATAACTTTTCTGCTCCTAAAACTCCCCAACGGAATGGGGTTGTGGAAAGGAAGAACAGGTCTCTTGAGGAACTTGCTAGAATTATTTTGAGTGAGTTTTCTTTGCCAAAATATTTTTAGGCTGATGTTGTTAGCACAACTTGCTATGTGATGAACAGGGTCCTCATTAGACCAATTTTGAAGAAAACCCCTTATGAACTGTTTAATGGAAGAAAACTCAACATTGGTCATCTAAAAGTGTTTGACTGCAAGTGTTACATTGTAAATAATGGAAAGGAAAACCTTGGCAAGTTTGATGAAAAAACAGATAATGGTATCTTTCTTAGTTATTCCTTAACTAGCCATGCTTATAGAGTGTATAATAAAAGGCTTATGACTGTAGAAGAATCCATTCATATGTTGTATTTGATGAGACTAACCATGCAGAACAGTAATCTATGAAGAATTATGCAGAAGAAGTCCTTAACTATGTATAGATGTATTCTATTCCCTTCTTCTTTGAACATTGTAATTCTATGTGATTTGGTGTGGTGCAGTTTCAGAGGGTTGTTCTAGAAAATGTGTGTTTTGCCAAAGAATGTGTTCTTGAGGGGTTCATGATCATCACTCTTGGTGTGTGGTTTGTAATCTAGGTTTAATTACATAGTGAAATCTCAGTGGTTAGCTGAGGACTGGATGTAGCTCTTGGTTAAGAGTGAACCAATATAAACATCTTGTGAGAATCTCTCTATCCCTACACTCATTAAATTGTTTTTATCTTTGATTCTAAAATCTGTAGGTATAAACAACCGGTTGTTTCGTGAAAACAACAGGTTGATTTTCTAGAATCAAACTAAAAACAGTTTTCTAATTAGCTTAACAGTTTTATAATTGATTGATTCTTCATAGCCTTTCACTCTACCTTTAATACTTGCGAAAATCTTTCAAAAACAATTCACCCCCCTCTAATTCTAACAGTTTACACCCACTTATATATTGTGAAATGTTATTATCTCTAGTTGGGATCTCCAACACATCTCCCTCACGCCAATACCTGCCAACATGTACACAAGAGTATATATTATGAATGATCCGATAGCGGATGATCTAATAAGCCAACAAACTCTCGCTAGGATAGGCTCTAAAAGGGCTTTAATATCATATTATAAAAAAATATGTATGAACAAAAGAGAAAAAGGATATGATAAGAAATATTTATTTTGTTTATCTATTGAAATCAAAGCAGATGGTCAGAATAATCACCCATTCTAAGTCTAACTAAAGAGAGAGAATGTAAAATATAGAGCCAATAAAGGCTAGAATCAGAAAAAGACAAACTAAAGGTTAAACATTTGTACAAAGTAAAACAACTAAGAATTAGTATAAAAAAAATTTATATTAGCTTCCTTCTAGAAGCCTTGTATCCATATCCTTTGATATACCCCCGCAAGTTGGGGAGAAAATATTGATGAGACCCAACTTGGAACAAATACTCTTGAAAGATTGAGGACTTAAAGTTCTGGTATAAATGTTAGTCGGTTGCTCTATGGAGGAAATGGGAAGCAAATGGTCGATACCCTTCTTTAGTTTTTCCCTAAATGTGACAATCTATTTGTGTTTCGTACGCTCGTGAAGCCCTAGATTTGATGCAATGTATCTTGCTGAGTCATTGTCACAATATAGAAGAGATGGTTTCTCAAAAGAAACTTTAAAATCTTGAAAAAGATAATTCACCATTGAATGTTACATGTAACAGTGGTTTTTTGCTTCTTTGATTTCTAAGATATGTGGGAATTCTCAACCATCGGATATGCCCCAATCACTATCACAAAAGGCTTTTAGATAAGTAGAAGTGTTGGAAGAGAAAAATAAACCAAGACTTAGAGCTCCTTTAATATATCAATTCTATTCACCGCAGTATAGTGACCAATTGTAGGCTTAACAAGAAACTACGAAAATTGTTGCACAAAAAAGGTTATGCAGGTCTGCTATTAGTAAGATACATAAGTTTTCCAATCAATCTTTTGTAGGCTTGAATATCTGTGAAAGGAACACTCCCAGTAGAAGACTATTATGCATAATTATCGATAGGAGTGAGTCCAAGTTTGCAGGCTAAATGACCTGCATTTGTTAACAATTTCAGTGCATATTTCCTTTGATTCACTGGTATCCCTTTCTTACTTCTTGCTACTTTTGGACCAACAAAATATCTTAAATCCTGAATATCCTTCATTTTGAATGTCTGATTCAAGGTTTGTTTGATTCGATCAATCTCCTTTTTATCATTTATTGCCAATTTTATATCATCCCATACACCAATAATGTTGTAATAGATCATTCAGAAAAATTAATGAACAAGGAATGATCATTCATAGATTGAGTATATCCCGCAAAAAGCAAAAAGGATGACAGTTTGGAAAACCAATCTCTACTAGCTTGCTTAAGCCCATATAAAGCCTTTTTTAATTTACAAACTTGTCTTGGTTGAATAGTAGTCAATCCAGGAGGAGCAACCATGTACACATCTCCTCTCAACTCTCCCTGTAAATGCCTAATTGTTTCAATTCCCAGTTATAGAAAGAAGCTAGAGAAAGAAGCAACCTTATGGTGGTCATTTTTGCTATTGGAGAGAAAGTATCAAGGTAGTTAATGCCTTTTGTTTGTGTGTATCCTTTGCTACTAGCCTTGCTTTATACCTTTCAATTGTCCCATTAGCCTTATATTTTATTTTGAATACCCATTTTCAGCCTATGGTGTTTTTGTCCTTAGGAAAAAAAGCGGTCTTCCATGTTTGATTTGACTCCAAATAATATATTTGATCCAACCAAATTAGAACAAGAATAACCTACCTTAGGCTTCTAGAAACCCTAGTGATGTGAGTTTATTTTAGATTGGCACAATTTAGAGGTTTCAATTTTGTTTAAGCATTTTGAGATTAGCAAATATGGTGAGAAACATAAAGAAGATTCTCATTGGACATGAACATAACCAAGTGGTTAAGTAAGTGTGAAGGTTCACTTCTAGAGGGCAAAGAGAAAAACACAATATAGGGTGATGATGATGATGAGGTGCGAGAATTAAAGAGCATAAATGGAAAGGAAAAAAAATAATTGTGAAGTATTTGTTGTGTCCTTAGTTATCTCCTTTTCTAATTGGGTTGTATCACCTAGTGTTTAGAAGATCACCCATGTGCTCACCTTTGACCTAGATTCTAAAAGACTTTCCCATGTGCTCACTATTTGACCTAGTTTCTAGAAGCTTGTAGTCACTTACGCCCCTACCCTTCATCTTTTCCTCTCCAAGGCACTCATATCTATAAATAGGGTGATTTCCCTATTGTAAATCACATTGAATTTTGAAGTAAAGGTGAATTCAAAGGATGGTTATTTTGTCATGTGGTATTCGGAGCATGGTTATTTGTTATATAATTTTTCAAGTTGATTTCTGCTTTAAATTTCAATACATTTCAATTATGTCTTTATTTTCCAACACTTTAAATTCCTAGTCATTTACAATACCATTTTTTATTCATTAAGTAATTTAAATTATACTTTTAAATTCCTTGTGTTATTTAAAATTTACTTTTGCCTTTTGCTTGAGTTATAATGTTCTTAGTGTTTTAGGAGTTTTATTCCATTCGGCTTATTTTGATTTTAATTGTAAAGAACTAAAAACAAATTAGAAGTTGTTTGAGTGGTGGTTAATTTAATTCCAAACATAGAATGCAAGTGTTCATATGAATTGAATCTAAATCTAAGATCATTTTCGGAAATTGAAAAGTGAATTAGAAATATGCATGAAAAAAATATGGAATTTTTGAATCCATAAAAACAAAGAAAAGTTAAGTGCATTCACTTTTCAAAATTCACATTGCTAAAAAATATTATTCTATTTGTGTGGCAAATGGCTTTTATAACGGTGGAATTTTATCCTTCTTGCTTTGACAATTTCTAAAACATAAACTTCATAATTAAAGTTTAAGTAAGCTTGTTTGAGTCTTAAAATGTGCTTTTATTGTTTAATTTGTTTATAGTTTTTTCTTCATCATTGTTTCAACTTTGGTTTAGCTTTCTTTCTTTAAACTTTTCTTGCTTGTCTTTAAATTTTTTTAAGTTTTGTGGAGTCCTTTTTAAGTGAGTGATAAGAGTTTTGACCTCTTTCACTTGAAGCTTTTCTCGCAAGTGTGGGCTCTTGGAATTTGGATCCTTTCTTTTGAGTGAACTTAACCCTTTTTCATTCTTTTTCTTAAAATTCGAGTGAGACATGTGAGTGAGTGAATTAATTATTTTTTTAAACTAAATGTTTTAATTTGTTTGTACACAATTATGGCTCACTTCTCATCGGGGGAATCTTCCAAGCCACCTTCTCCTAAAAGGGCAAACCTTATGTTGGAACTTGAAGAGACCAAGAGTAGCTTGTTTCAAAGAGAGGAGGATATGCGGCAAACGAGGGGGAGGCTTTCAAATGCTAGAGGAATCACAAGAGAGGCAAACCCGACAAAGAAGATGGGAGCCTAGAAGAGCCACAAGGTATCAAAGGCATTATGAAAGTCAAGAGGAAGATGATGAAGAATGGAGAGAGCATAATTATGAAGATAGGCGCCACCATCATCAACAATACAAGAAAACAATTCCTTTTGTAAAGTTACCTAGTTTTAATGGGGATAGTGACCCAAATTTGTATCTAGGATGGGAAGCTAACGTAGAACAAATCTTTCATATATACGACGTAGATGAGGACCAGTGTATTAAGTTATCTTCCCTAGAGTTTGAGGATTATGTCATGCAATGGTGGCATCAACTTGTAAAGGACATTAGGCTAAACAAGAGGCCATTCGTGGTTTCTTGGAATGATCTAAAAGTTTGTATGTGTGCGCAGTTTGTTCCTCTTCATTATAGGAAGGAAATCTTGTTGAAGCTCCAACGACAAGGATCTAAGACGCTAGATGAGTATTTTAAGGATATAGAAGTTACTTTGACTAAAATTAATATGCATGAAAGTGAAGAGTCAAAGATAGCTAGATTCGTGAGTGGATTAAGGCGAGAAATTCAAAATGTCATAAAATTTGGGAAAATTGATTCACCTAGCCATCAAGGTTGAATCACAAGTTTTAAAGAAAAAATCTTTTAAAAGTACTCATAATGATGGCTTCTACAAATCAAATGGAAGGACAAAGATAGATTTCAAAATCAAGATTTTCCTTCCAATTTCTCTAGAGAATCCACCTCACAACATCAAAAGTCTAAAAGACAACTTTTCTTTTCCTAATCCTAAATCGCCAACAAAAACTTCAAATAAAAAATGTTTTGAATGTCTAGGTTTTGGTCATATCACTGCAAATTGCCCTAATAAAAGAACCGTGATGGTAAAAGGAGGGATAACAGTAAGTGACCATAGTGATCAATATTCTAGAGCTAACTCTCCTACCCCTTCAAAAATACCCTAGGAAAGATGAATGTGAAATCCCTTGTGAAGGTGACTTATTGGTGGTAAGATGAATGTTGGGAACCATTCAAAAAAAAAATTGATGAAACCCAAAGAGAAAATATTTTTCACACCCGTTGCCTTATCAACAACAAATTATGTTTCATGATCATAAATGGGGGTAGTTTTGCTAATGTGGCAAGTACAAGAGTAGTGGAGATGCTTGGATTACCCATTATCTCTCATAAAAATCCCTATAAATTACAATGGCTTAATGAAGAGGGTGAAATAATCGTTAATAAACAAGTTTTCATAACATCTGCCATTGGAAAATATAAAGATGAAGTTTTATGTAATGTCGTGCCAATGGAAGCCCCACATGTGATTTTAGGAAGGCCTTGGCAATATGATAGAAAGATTTTACATAATGATCATACCAATAAAATTTCTTTCAACTTCCAAAGGCACAAGATTATATTGAAGCATCTTTCTTCAAAAGAGGTTAATGAGGATCAAATAAAAATGAAAACAAAAAGAGAAAATGAAAAAGGTGAGAAAAACAAAGTCAAAACGGGTCTCATCATCTCCCTCACGCAGTAAAAACGGTAATGTTGACTCGTCCAAAAATAAATACTACTTATCCTACTAGGTATCCTCCTTCCATATCTTTTTCATCTACTAATTATTCTAAATACTTGACATATTTGTTAAATAAATTTAGGGGTGATTTTCAAACTCCTCTACAAACATGGCCTGTATATAGAACTAATCTAGCTAAACTTCCAAAACTCAACGAACATAAGTTTGTTTCACTTCACATCTCTTGAAATGTTTCTATCTTTCTTGCAGATGACCAAGGACACAAAAGACACTTCACACCTAGGTCAGTCATCTCATAATACAAGACAAGGCCCTACCAGCTCTCAAAGAAGCCACATTAGAAGAAGACCCGAACATGGGCCAAAATATCAATTGTTTTTCCTTTTAGTATTTTTAAGACAAGATTAAATTGTAATCAATTGGGCTCACATTGGCCCAATTAGAATAAGAATAAGCTAGCTTAGGCTTCTAGAAACCCTAGTTTCTTGAAGATCACCCATGTGCCATCGATATGCTCACCTTTGACCTAGATTCTAGAAGACTCCCCCATATGCTCACATTTGACCTAGTTTCTAGAAGCTTGTAGTCACTTACGTCCCTACCCTTCCCCTTTTCCTCTCCAAGGCACTCATATCTATAAATAGGTTGAGTCCCCTTTCGTAAATCACATTGAATTTTGAAGTAAAGAAATTATGTTAGAGTGATTTCCCGAGTGTTTTTCCAAATTATCTTTGAGTCTTATCTTGAGCATAGATTGCTTCAAGTGGTGACTCCTCCCTCAAGTGGCATGATTCAATCCCACTTCTTCATCTCCATAAACTTCCCTCCTTTTTACTTTTTCCTTTATTTTTCCTTTCATTATCGCCTATGTTCTTCCATCCTTTGGTTATATCTCTTTTATATTCCACCATTAAAATTTTTTTCTCTATAATTCCATGTTCATCATCCATCATCTAGTATATTGTGTTTTTCCTTTGCTCTTTTGAAGAGAAACTTCACACTTACTTAACCACTTTGCTAAGTTGTGTCTAGTGGCAATATTCATTGAGTTTCAGCATATTTTGTTAATAAAAAATCATAATCCAACTGAAAACATCTAAAAATGTGCAATCATAAAATCAACTCACAAAAAGCATATATATCACATTGTACAACTTTTCTCCAACATTCATTTTCACAACGTCAGAATAAGTGTTTGGCTCAACATGTGAAGAAAGAGACATAACAAAAGATGTGTAAGAAGGTGATAAATTGTTATAAGACAAAACAAAATTAAAAGGATATTTAAATCTTGAAAATGTATTGGAAACGTTAAGATTACAGCGATAATCCTTTAGATACTCAGGTTTTTTTTATCATGGTAATCATTCGGACAGACTGATATGATTCATAATTTTGTTTTGTGTCATGATCTTCATTGAGGTTTTAGTCTATGAAGGAATAAACCTCTTCTGAAACATCAATGTCTGATCCACAATTATTATTACTATTATTTTTAGTATTATCACGGGGTGCAAGAATGACTTGTGATGGCTGACTTAAAACATGTTTATTTATAGTAAAAAAAATGATCATGAATGTTAGAACTGTTAGTTTCATTGCTAGTATCTTGAACCCTTTGATATGGAAAAAATGATCTTAGAAGCCAACATCCCTAGACACAATTTCTCTGGATTGAATATTCAAAAGAACATATTCTTGTGTCCCCCTTTTAAAACCAATAAAAACATATTTTGATGTCCTTAGATCAAATTTTTTTCTATCTGTTGACAAAGTGTGAGCATAACATAAAGATTCAAAACACCTTTAATCCATTAAAATGTGTTGTTTTTTTGTAAAGCATTTTATGAAGAGAATAATGGTTTAAAATAGGTGTTATAAGCATGTTTATAATGTGCAACATGTATCACAAAATATGACCAATAAATTTTTGGTAAATGAGATTGTATCTTGAGAGCTCTTGCTACATTTAATATATGATCATGTTTCCTTTCAACTATGTTATTTTGTTGTGGAGTATTGACACATGATGTTTGATGTTCCTTTGTTGACAAAGAAATTAGTCAAGAACAATTCAGTCACATTATCACTTCTTATTATTTTTATTGTTGTCTCAAATTGTGTTTGAACAAAATTTTCCAAAGTCTTGACAAGTTCATATTATTGTTTTAAAAGAAAAATTCATGTGTACCTCGAATAGTCATCAATTATGGTCAAGAAATATTTATGACCATGAATTAATGGTATTGAGTATGGTCCCCATAAATAACATAAATCAAGTCAAAACATTTTTTAGATTTAGATGTACTAATAGAAAAGAAAAGTCTTTTTTGTTTTGCAAAATGACAAACATCACAAACAAAATATTTGTTATATTTAACAAAAGAAAATTTAGTCTTGATAACATCAATATATTTGTTTGAAACATGCCCTAATCAAAAATTTCAAACGGTTTCTAGATCACTACCATTGACATTAACAGTATTTATGGTATGTGCATATTTGGTGGGTTTGATTGGAAGTTTTTTATAGGATGGGATCTTGAGTATATAAAGTTTATCTTGCATCTTAGTTGAACCTATTATTTTCAAAGAGTTTTTGTCCTGAATGTGACAATCATTAAAGTCAATTATAAGAACACAAGATAAATTATCAATCAATTTTGCTACTGAAAGAACATTAAAAGTGAAACAATGTCTATAACATTATTTTGATAGAGAAAAACACTTCTAGAATAATTAGCAATGACTTTATTTCCATTTGGTAATTTGACACAAATAGGATTAATTTGATGATATGAAGTGAAATGATTTGAGGACGAACAAATATGGTTAGTGATGGAAGAGGCCCCAGCACCCAAAAGAGCGTCTAGGACCAACCTTGCATGAAAGGCAACCAAGAGAGCGTCTAGGACCAACCTTGCATGGAGGGCACCCACAAGAAGCGTCTAGGACCCACAA
>Ga0123342_1009076_pt1 | contig 12112 bp, 5 predicted proteins | sample Turbeawhitnodule_FD_89960 | JGI IMG/M metagenome (GOLD analysis project Ga0123342, IMG submission 89960) | Root nodule microbial communities of legume samples collected from Mexico - Turtle bean Mexico white nodule | ecosystem: Host-associated > Plants > Roots > Nodule | place: Mexico: Nepantla... | reverse complement strand
TTTTATTTTATTTTTTTATTAATTTTTTAAAATTTTTTATTTTTTTTTTTATTTTTTATTTAAATAAAAAATTTTTTTTTTTTTTTTTTTTCTCAATCTTTTTCCGTATATAAACCATAAACGAATATTATAGGTTGTATATTGTACAAAATAAGCAATTACTTGCACATAATTAAAATTTAAAATAAATAAATAAATATTTTAAACGTATAAATTATATTATAACTGAAAACAAATAATAAATAAATATTTATTAAGTATTAATATCTGACCGTGACCTGCATGTATATATAACTTGAACTATTTTTTTTTTACCAATAATAATCACATCAACAATTATAATCTTAATCTAATCCTTTATTTGTAATAATTAAATTATTTAAATAAAATATAAAAAATTGTTAATACGAGTAAAAAAATCTTAAACATATTTTCTTTAAATCATTATGAAATATTAAAAATATTTATATCTTAATAATATGTTATTTATATATATATATATATATATATTACTGTACAATCATTATTAAAATAAATATCCTTAAATAAAAAGGGATGTGAATAAAAATGCATTCCAGAATTTTGTTTTGATCTAGATTTCCAAAATCTATTTTGTCTGCATTCTGTAATAGTTTTTTTTTTTCTAGAATAGAATTTTGTTTTTTTAATTATACTCTGAAATTTTATTTGCAAAATACAATAATCTATTCTAGACTTTCTTTTTTTGAATGTATTTTTTTTAATTTTGAATTTTTATTTTCCGATAAAAGTGTATAGAATGCTGGTTAAAAATGTCGGATTGGGTGCAGGAAGAATACCAAATTGTCAGTGTTTGTGTTGTTGGGAGAACAAGCTTTGTATCACTACCATATTCCATTTTCACATAAATCCTGGTCTTACCTCCTATCAATGTTATCCATGACGCGGCCAAAAAACAAAAAAAACCCTAAACCCAATAAAACACTAATTTGAAACCCAGAAATCCTAACCTGTGTCTCTGTCGCGCCGTTTTTTCGCCGTTTTGCCGCCACTGCCCGCGCTACGTATTGCCTCCGCTAGCGCTGCGTTTCGCCGCCGTCGCTTGCGTAATTCGCTGTCTCCGCCTTCGCGCTACCTCTGCCACTGCGCACGACAAGAAGGGACGACGCATGAAGGAGATGAAGACCCTAAACCTAAGTTTGGGCTTTGGCCCAATAAAACCCTAAACCTCTAATTATTCAAAAAAAATTTAAACCTCTAATTATTCAAATAAAATTTAAATATGCTGTAACTGCTAACCTAAATCGCCAATTATTCAAATAAAATTTAAATATACTGTAGCTGCTTCAGCAGTTAAAACTAATTAAGAATTAAGAATTTAAAACCTATTTAAAATTAGGTTTTGTTGGGCTTATTTTGGCTATAGTTATTGTAATTCAAAGTAAATTTTTTTTATCTTTGTCACAATCCCTTTCATCATAACTATTAAATATCAATAATACTTAGACTATTTCATAAATTATAAATCTATTTTTAATTATTTTATATATAGTAATAACTCGAATAGTAACTCTTTCAATTCAAGTTACGATCTTTGAGTTATGAGTTTTTAAACCCTTTTCGATCTGTCTCCGAGTTACGAGTTTGACAAAATTACCTCCTATTACAGGTCATAAATAATTGTCCACAGGTGCACCATTTTATTTGGACTTCACTCTAGCCAAACTCTTTCTTTAGCCAATAACTAAGACTCATTCCTTCAAGAGTGATCACCTGAACTAATTATGCAAAAATAATTTTGAATATATCATAAGAACAATGACAAGGGACTTGAACGAGGTTATGTGATTCAAATTTGTTTTAACTTTAGGTATGCGAAAATATCATCATTAGGAATAATTTTATGTGATTTAGACTTAAAGTATGCTAATATATCATCATTAGGATTAATTGTGGCATCTAAACTTAAAAGCTCATCGTAGTTTTGTTTCTAAACCATAAAGTTTGTAAAAAAAAAAAATAAGAAAAGGGAAAGTCTAAAAAAAACATTACTACCTTTGAACTAGAGTTTGTTAAGTTGCATTCAAATATTTTATCATTTAAGTTGTGTTTGAATGGGGAGAGAATTTGTGGAAAGGAAGGAAGTGGATTTGTGAAGATTTAAGAGGATGCATGAGTTGTGTTTGGATTGCTGAAAGAATTTGTGGGAAGGGGAGGAAGTGAATTTGTGAGAATTTGAAAGAATGTTTGAAGTTGTTTGGATTAAGGGATGTTTGAGTGAATTTGTGAAGATATTAAAATTTGTAAATTTAAATTCATTTAAAGAAATAAAGTATAAGTTTACAAATTTACTTTTATTATAAAAAATATTTAAATAATAAAATATAATATTTTTTATATTTTAGTTAATTAAATTGTTGTAAATTATTTTCGTTGAATAATTATTTTTAAAAAAATATGCATAACATAATTAGGGTTATATATATAAAAATTCGAAATTATTATATAAAAATAAATAATTGAAAGATTCAAAATTCTAAATAAATATAAATCTTAAATATTTTATGTCCTATTTAAGTAAAAAATTGAAATATATATAATTCCTACAATATTCAAAATTTTAAATAAATTAAATTTTTAAATATTTAAAATCCTATTTAAATAAAAAATTTAAATGTATAAAATTCCTAAAATATTCAAAATCTTAAATAAATACAAATCTTGAATATTTAATGTCCTATTTAAATAAAAATATGAAATATAAAATATATAGAATTTCTTAAATATTTATAATTTTAAATAAATAAAAATCTAAACATTTAATGTCCTATTTAAATGAAATTATGAAATATATAAAATTCTTAAAATATTCAAAATCTTAAACAAATACGAATCTTAAATATTTAAAGTCCTACTTAAATAAAATTCTAAAATATATTAAATTATTAAAATAATTCAAAATCTTAAATAAATACAAATTATAAATATCTAATGTCCTATTTAAATAAAAATATAAAATTTCTAAAATATTTAAAATCTTAAGTAAATACAAATCCTAAATATTTAATGTTCCATTTAAATAAAAATATAAAATATATAAAATTCCTAAAATATTCAAAATCAATTATAAAAATTTCATAAAAAAATAAAAATAATATTCCATTTAAACACAAACAAGAGAAGAAGAGAAATGATTATCCATTGTCTTCACGTCACACAAAATCGATTATCAACACCAAAAGTATGAAAATCAATTCTCTCATATATTCAAGAACTCAAAATCAATTCTTATAACCAACAAATGAAAAAAATCAATTTTTCCTTCCTACAACATCGATAACAATTGATTCTGGGTTCAAAGTACCAACTACTGAAAATTTCTCACATGATATCAATGTAAACGTGAATCAATTTTCATAAGCAACACTATAACAAAATCACTAATATTTAAAGCATATAATATCTTGGATTCTTGGATGCAGTGATAAACCTATACCACAAAGAGTCCAAATTAAAGTTCACAGACATTTGATTTCTGGCATTCTAGATCTTACATATAATAAATTTACATTGTCACTTTTTGCAAATGTTCTAAAGTTTTATATTATCAGTTATGTTGTCCCTATGAACAGCCTATCAAGTCTTTTTGGCATGGCAGCACAAAAGGCAAAAATAGTGGATAAAAAATGGGCCATCATGCTTCACCTCACCATAAAAAAAATCAGGAGACAGAGAGAGAATTAGCCAAATGCTATCTCCTGAAGAACTTCAAGCGTCTTCTTATGAACCTGAAAAGCAAGGTAAAGAACAAGAGAAACAGTGATTAAGGTGATCATATACATCGCAGTTCACTTTAGAAGATAATTTAATCAGCAAAACCCAACATACATTAGCATCATGCCACCCACCATCATTGCTTCTAGTAATAATTGAGTATTTAAGACTTGAACAGTTCTTCAGGCACAATCAATTCAGCTTTAAAAGCTGGGATGGGGAAACTTTTGTGTAGCATGTTTGCAGTCAAACCTCAAACTTAGGATCTATTTGATTTGAAAAAATATTTTCTTTTTTCATTTCCTATTTTCACAAGATAAAAGTATATTTTGTTTAACTGTTATAAGATAGGATGAACAATACTATTTTTTGTTTTTATAATTTTCTATACATATCTTTGAAAACAAAATTAAGGTAGCATTTATTGCAATTAGTTTAAAAATATAATATGAAAACAGAGAACATTTACACGAACTAAATAAGTCTATAGGGATATTTGGTTTGAGAAAAATATTTTCTGCTTGTTTTCAATGTTTCCAATACAAATTTAAAAAAAAAAAAAACAAAGTGAAATTTTGTAATTAAAAGTGGGAATAAAAAATAAAAACAGAAAACATTTTCCCAAATTGGATGACTGCTTAGGTTTGCAATTGTTGTAGTCAAAGTTACAGTTTCATTTAGGTTATATGCAGCATCATGCAACAGTTCTAAAAATAGAAAGAAACAATATTGAAACAAATATACCCTCCACTATCTATGACTTGAAAAACCAACAGAAAACAAGAGGCTGATGTGCCTAATTAGTTTCTTTCTATTATAGGGTTATTATGCTGCATTCTGTAGTTAAAAATAGCCCCCCATCTTCATAAATAACATTTCTACAAGGTGTTTAAACATACAACAGAAACTGTCGTACCAACTAACAGATATATTCAAAACAAGTTGCTTTTAAAATATTTAAGTCAATAATGAACATTTTACAGAAACAAAATAGCTCTATGAGCTCTAAGAAGCTGATCTCAATCCAGAAGCAAATTATCTTCCTCAGGTTAAACAAGTTTAACTAAATATCAGCTAATGAAATTCCAAAAAATATTACGACCCAGATAAAACAAAAATCTGAAACACATGCATAATTTCACAAATAGATATTTCTGAAGAAAAAGGGATGACACTCTCCGAGGTAGTACAAGAAATTATTATATAGTACAGAACCACCACATGTCCAAGGTCCCAGCAGCCAATATATATGTGACATCGTAGTAGAGTTTTTCAATTTACAAGAAAGAACTAAACTCAGCTACATGTCACATGGAAATAGGTCAAGGGACACATGGTGGTCTCAAACCCTGCAATAATTTCTCCTTATAGTCATGGGTTTGAATAAGGAAACAGTCTCTTTGCATATGTTAGCGTAAGGTTGTGTACCATGACCTCTCTCATACCTTCGCAGGAGCCTTCTAGCACAGGAATACGCTAGTTTTTTTTAGTACATACTTTACAGGGACATTGACCTTGAAAATAGGAATATTTATGAACATGAGAAACAGAATGTACCCATTCCAGATGTTGTGCAGTGATGCCAGAATCAGTTCCAGCATATAAACCAGACAAAACCTGTTAAAATAAGAATTAAGAAACATTAGTTTGAAATGAATTACACAAATAAAGATCATTCAAATCTAATGTGACAATCAGAGTGTTTATCAAGAACTATGGGAGACGGTATGATGGTGAAAAAGAACAGGTGTCCAACATGTGAAATTTTCAACTGGACCAAATATTTTATGTCCACTTGGCTTCAAAACAATACATTCAACACAAAAGATGTAGCATTACCTTGGATACAGTCTCAAGAAACATGCCAGGGCGTACTGGGAGTGTCTTCTCTCCTGCTAAAACTGGCTGCATATCATCGCAGACAAGTTAAATATGCTTTTTTTAAGTGCCTATAACTTACACACATAACAAAACACACCCCTTATTTAAATAACTCACGAGCAGGATGCAATTCAACCCACCTTTCCTAGAAATTCAATTGGTTCGGAATCCAAAGTGTCCTCCTCGTCATACTTGTCTGCACCTTCATCTTTTCCTTGCATTACATTTCTTATCATATCAAGCACCTTTTTCCCTGGTTTTAGAGCCACCAATTTGGTCAAGAAGTCCACCTGCACTGTCAACAGTTTTAAGGATGCCAAGATAGTATTTCTGACACAGAAAGATCATATCTATGTAGTTTAGATTTTCCATCCCCTTTAGCAACAAACAATAATATCTTGTGAAACTGAAATGTTGTGCTAGGTAAGATTTCAGTAGAAGTGACAAACATGCTAAGACCAAAATATGAAAACTATATTTCAAATACCTCAGGTTGAGGAAGTGTATAGAATCCACGGTGGTTTCTTTCATCCATAATTCCCCCTCCCATCATATTGCGAGCTTCTTCTCTAATCAAAACTAGTCTTGCAAGTAGTTTTCGGTCTGGGATAACACGACGATTTTCCATGGCCTGAAAAAATATGACACAACACCAAAAATTAACCAAACAGTTTCAATAAGAATTAAAGAAGCTGCTCCTGAGAGATAAGAAAATAATTTAATAAACAGAAATTGATAGCAAAACAAAAACAACCAAGAAAATTTATATCATTATGGCCCCCAAAATTTAGAATCTCCTAAGTCAACTATTATATAAAGTCAACTACACCTAAATTGATAATGCATACTTAGTAAAAAAAACAAGTTGTAAAACACATGACACAATGATATGATACAAAAAGATAAAAAACAAAAAAAAACGTATCAGTAATTTGATTAGTACGATTTGCAGATGCAAAAATGAAAATACACGATACTAAGATGGTATTGGGGATTTTGTGAATCGTGACATGTAAAAGAGGATAATGCAATTTAGACCAATCTCAAGATCTTCAAGTACATTTTGCACTCATCATCCAATATAAAGACAATCAAATCGTCACCCAAGTATGAGTGCTAGACATTTTTAAGTTCAACAGACAATCTAAGTGGATTTATATAATTGAAGCTTTTATAAATACCTCCAACAAATCATCAGCTTGATTAGCTATATCATTTAGATTTGCCCCTGGAATATGAATCTTCAAGTCATTCTCGCCTTTAAATGCACCACCACCAGCTGCAACTCGGCGCAACAATTCATGCCGGCTATCTTTTTTTGGAGTTCTACATAGAAGACCAACTACTTGAACCTAAAATATGAAGGGGAAAATTCCACATTAATCTAAAACATGTGTAATCAAGAGCCACCCTTTGGTTAGAAAAATTATCAAGAAGTAGCTCAAAGAAGTTCCTTACATGGGGCGGACATTTTTTTGTTAGATGTGATAATATTGTCTCTTTGATCACTTCCAGCAGTTCCTTGCGCTAAAATGCAATAATATGAAATACATAAGCACTTTATTCCTAATCCCCACTTCGTCAAAGTTTCACTGCTCACCAGCATAGAAAACTATGCAATAACAATCATCAATTAAAGGATACTAACAACAATCAAGTGAATTTTAAGGGCAGAGTCGTTGAAAGAGACAAAATATCATGTTTATATGTTCTAATAGGAAGGACGAATATCTGTTTGCTTATTTGAGTTCAAATATGCAGCAGCAAAGCAACTGCAGTGCAGTCAATAAGACTCATGAAAAAAAATAATTTAATTAAAAATGCACTCTCAGTGTAAAGGTCTTTTACACTATTATCCAATCATGATTACCATGCATTTTAAGATTGATGATTTCTGAATAATTACACTTGAGACTGGAAAATGTGAAAAATCTTTAAGAGAGTTCAATTGATCTCTTAGCTAATTCATTCATTTTATATGTATCTTACATCAGTAGTGAAACAAAAAGTTAAACAAATCTAACAAATTAACCTATTCTAACAAGTTAACTCTTTTACACATGTTAAGCAATCCTGACAATTACTTTAGTAGTCATACTTAAGGTGAAATCTAATTGATTGACAGTGTATACATATTTATACTAATAGTGTATCAAAATTAATTTCTTAAAAAAATAAAAACATTAATCTGTTTCTATTTACATGGATTTCAAACTTCATCTAGACAAGTTATAATCTCTTGAAATGAAAAAAAAAAACATACCTTATCATCCTGGTCCTTCTCAGAAAGTTGAATCATGTAGTCAAGGGCTGTCATGAAATCAGACTCCATCTCATCAACTCTCTTTCCTATAACTCCTTGTGCAGCCAACTCCACTGCCACTTTCTCAGAATCCTCATCCATATCCATGTCATCCAACTGAACATAAATTTGTAAACATAATACAAGCTCATGAATCATCACACATTACGATTCACTATGTATCAAGCAAAGGACCACAAACAAAAAATATTTGCAAAAAGAAGATAAACTAAACACTGCTCATAATTGCACTATCTTCACCAAGAAAATGTGTGTGACAAGCATGAATAGCCACACGGAGAGAAAAATATGCAAAAAAAATAAATAAAATCTTTTAAGAGTATCTTAAAAAAGTATATCAACACCATGTCAATCAGAAACAAACTATAGAAGCATTTACAACATTGAATTTTATTGGGAGACGCCAATTAAACTTCAAATTAAATAACAATTTATACAATAACAATAAATATATCAGTTTCGAGCGGGAGTGGCCAAACTTCTCCATAAGCACACTTCTAGGTGTGAGAAAAATAAAAAGAAAAAATGCAATAAACTTGCCCATAATAAAAATTAGTTCATGTATAAGCTAATTTGTGGAAGTTGTCATATATAACTTCTCTAGATTCTTATTTTGAACTTATATGTAAACTAATTTTAGTTTATAGATAAGTTCATTTCATATTTTTCTATCCTAAAAATACTTCCGGAGAAGTTTGTCCAAATACGCTTGTTCTCCAGTCTTTATGTATGCTCTTTAACAGTTGTTACAAAGAAAGCTACAATATCTGGTTTCATGAAAAGAAAACAACAACACCAACCTTATATGCAACAAAGTTTAACTCTAAAGAAAACAAATGCAACATCTTTCCGTAGTAATAAGAGTAACAGTAGTAGTAACTCACAAGAGTAATCATTTCTTCCAAAACAGATATAACTTGGTCCCCTCCTCTAAGGAAGGATTCTGTGTGAGTAGGTTCTGAACGCGATTTTCTGTTTGTCCTCTTTTCATCCTTCTCCAGTTCTGGATATCCTCCACCCACCTCGTAACTACCGATGGATGCCCAAATGCGATTATTTCTGGTGAGCTTTTTCAGCCTGAACCTGCACGGGTGGTGCAAGGAACTGAATTTTGGACAGAAAGCTTGGAAAAGATTAGGATAAGTGTAGGAAAGAGAGGGCGCAGCAACAATCATTTCGTGGATTTCACTTCATAATTATCTTATTCAAAGCTCGGGGTTTTTTCACATTCAGGGTTTTAGCACAGAGCTGAGAATGGTAGAATGCGGATAGGATCACAAAAATTATCTATTAAGGACAAAAATTACTAACTAATGATTTTAAACAAAGCCGTCTTAGCTCAGCTGGTAGAGCGCATGGCTTTTAACCATGTGGTCGTGGGTTCGATTCCCACAGACGGCGACGTTATTTTTTACATTTTTATGATTTAACATTTCTACTAAATATTTTTTTTTTTAGTTTAATCTCTTAAATGGGCTTAACAAGATGAAGCCATAAAGTTTATTGTACTAGTGTGCTATCTTTACATTAATATTTTAGTAATTATAAAATCTAAATAAAGTGATAAAAGCTTGTCACTTTTAAAAGTGATTTGAAAACTTGTTTTTCAATTAATAGATAATTAAACTCTGCAAATTTCCCATCCTAAATTACCTGTGAAGTATGTTCTATGTAAGCCAGATTTTTTTTTTGGGTACGTAAAGAATAAGTTATCAAAGCCCATCGATGACTCTCTACTTAACACAATTTTAGACGAAAATTATACCATTTCATGTTTGGTTTCTTCTTCCTCCACCCCTATGTTTTTCTTTCTGCATCCCCACAATTTTGAAAATTCTGAAACTAGCCTTGACCTTTTATTTGGAAAAAGGGCACCGTGGTGGAGTGTGTGCTACGGATTCATCAATCCGGAAGTGAATCATGTTGTTTTCTGGATGATGAGATGTTTCGAAAGCAAATTGTTAATAAATTGTTGATTTTTGAATCTAAAAACCTAATTTTTATTACGGATTGATGGATCTAGAAGATTTACAGATTCCCCAATCCAGAAGATTTACAGTTTCCCAATGCAGAAGATTTATAGATTCCCCAATGCAGAAGATTTACAAATTCTCCAATTCGGAAGATTTATGGATTTCCAAATCCAGAATGTGAAAAAAAAAATGCGGATTCTTGATTCTATAAAATTATTGAACTACATTTTGAAAACGATCAAAACGATCAAAATTATTGAACTATATTTTGAACTACAGTCTGCAATATTAGATATAAATTGTGAAAACGATCATCTGAGACACTACCGACCACCACCAAAAGAAACACCTTCTTGTGCTAAGAGATGGAGCAACGCCGCCGCTGTTCAGGAAGAAATGGAATCCGTCTGTGTAGTGTGTGGGCAAAGGAAGGAGAAAGAATAGTTGGTTCTTAAGTACATTTTGGGATTTTTTAAAAATAATAGGGTTATTTTTGTCTTTACATAATATTGTGGGGGTGTAGGAAGAAAAACGTAGGGGTGAAGGAAGAAAAGGCCTTCATGTTTTAGTACAAAATTGGTGCATGTTTAAATCAACTTATTTTAAAGAAATAATGCACAATTGGAAGGTATTTCTTGATCCACTTTTTAGGCTAATGTTACCCAAGGATAATCTGAAATTATTTTCAGTAGTCATAATTATTATTAAAATATTTGAATTGAGTATTTGTTCCTTTTCCACTTTTCCCGTTGAACTTTTTAAACCACAAGTGTCTCTCCCCTCTCTCTAACCCTTCCAGAATATCTGATAGATTTAAAGGACTACTGGAGAAGAATAAACTGTTTTAGATTGAGAAGGAAAAATGCAAAATAACACTAAATTAATATTTACCAAGTTAATTAGAATGGATTAACAATTAAAGTGGATTAACAAATTCAACTATTCTAGACACACACAATTAACAACAATGATCTTCATGCATTCCAATTGGATTTGGAGACATCAAAGCACCTTGTTCAATACATAAAACCCAGCAACCATAACAGTCTGAACTTCAAGAAACGCAGAGAAAACACCAATAAACTCCCACATACTCCCACGAAAAATATCTCAACAAGTAGCAATACTAGGATATCCTCTAGCAGTCCCATTAGTGTTAATTTTAACCTAGCCTGATGAAGGAAACTCCCATCTAACAAGAAGATGACGAAGAACTTTACTAGTATGAGTATTAATACCAAAAAACTTAATCACGCTGAAATCCAACATATCATTCTTCATTGAAATTTACCGAAATAGCCCTAAAAACATCAATCTTATCCTGAAATTTACGCCATATCATTCAAATAGAAAAAGTTGTGACATCAAGCTTAATCAATTTAACCAAAGGACTACCATCACTCTTAATAAAAGAAAGAATATCATTCTTATTAGAGAAATGAGAAGTAAAAAAAATATACCGAACCCAACTCCAAATATGCAAAACATCAGAACATTCAAAAAAAATAAATGTTGAATAGATTACTCGTGCTTTTCACAAAGCGTACACATAGAACATATATGCAAACCTTTATTCTGAATACGTTGATATGTAGGAAGCCGTCCATGAAAAACTTTCTTGAGTACTAGAGTTTTGGAAGGCGAAATAGATGAAAACCAAATGAATTTACCCCAACCACAAGGAACTCCTAGTTCCAAGAAAAAAGTCCTAGCCGATTTAAGAGTGAAACAACCAAACTCATCTAGAATCCAATTAGGAATATCTTGTTCCTCCCTAACCATGATATGATTAAAAAAGTGAGGCATATGTTGTAAAGACAATGAAATATTCCAATCACAACCTGTCCAAAACCGAGAGACTGTATCCGGAATGCTAGCACCATCAGATAACCCTGAAATATTTGCTAAAGAAATAGTAGAACACCATTTATCATTCCATAAATTAATAAAAATACTTGTACCGACAAGTATAATCAAGTATAGTAGAATAAAATTGCTTAATTCCAGGTCAAAGAGATGAAGATCCATAAATCATTCTAAACTCGTATTTTGATTTAAGTGTTAGAATATATGGCCTTAAACGAGAGGGGGGGTGAATTGTTTAAGAAAGATTTTAGTAAACTTTTAAGCTTAGAATGAAAATTCTTCAAAAGAACCTTGATTAAGGATTCAGTTTTTCAAA
>Ga0123342_1009075_pt1 | contig 12114 bp, 13 predicted proteins | sample Turbeawhitnodule_FD_89960 | JGI IMG/M metagenome (GOLD analysis project Ga0123342, IMG submission 89960) | Root nodule microbial communities of legume samples collected from Mexico - Turtle bean Mexico white nodule | ecosystem: Host-associated > Plants > Roots > Nodule | place: Mexico: Nepantla... | reverse complement strand
TGTTTTTATATTTAGCGATTATTGTACTTGATAATTCACTGTTCCTTGTGGGATCGATATCCGTCCTTAGGGACAATTATTACTTTTGACAAACGCGGTGCACTTGCCGTAAAAAGTCATCATCGGGCATTCTGTTCCCTAAGCACGTGGACTAACTCAAAAACTTCGAACGACTCTTTTAGAACTTGGACATATTCTAGGTATGCGGCCATCTGAGGGTCTTTAGCCTGGTATTCCCCCGTGACTTGGCCTGTAACTAACAAAGAGTCACTCTTTGCCAACAACCCCTTTGCTCCCATCTCCTTAGCCAACAACATTCATGCGATCAGGGCCTCATACTCTGCTTGGTTGTTGCTGGCCTTGAAAGCGAATTGTACCGTCCCGTCCTTGAGCATTGACCAAAAGTCAAAGTCAACACATAGTGGACCGCTCGAGGGCCTCACAGAAGGGAAAGGAAGTCAACAAGTTGACCGCTTGGGGCATCGCCAGGTAAAGGCGTCGCCTCGCAAAGGCGTCACCCAAGAAAGGCATCGCCTCGCAAAGGCGTCGCCCAAGAAAGGCGTCGCCAGGTAAAGGCATCACCAAGATAAGACAATAGCCGAATCAAGACATCAGAAGGAGGGCTTGGGCCTCCTTGACAGCTCAGAATGGTGACAAAGAGAAAGAAAAAGGTAACTTCAAGGCCTCAGTCCTAGTACTAGTAGGGAGTAACCTAACTCGTGAAGTACCCACGCCACCGCTGGGAAACCCTGGGACAGATACGACCCATGAGAGGGCCACGCCCAAGGGAGAACCACGTGCATGGTACGAGAGAAAGGCATATACACTCCCAAGGTGAGTGGCCAGAGGTTGGGGCGCACGAGTCGGCACCCAGGAAGTCAACCCACGCGCCAGAAGCACTTCGAGGAAAGAGGACTCACATAATGGAATAACCCTAAGCTGGGTTGCGGCGCTGTGGGACCCTCTGCGTTGAATAACGATCAAGTCAGAAGAGCACGTGGCAATAAACACGTGTTCTTCAATGTTTTAGTGAAAGTTTGCTAAGGTACGCGTTAATTCAGTTAAGATTTGGATGTTCCAAGGAATATTTTTATACGCTTTCAATGCGCTTTAACGCGTTTTAAATATGAGGGGTGTATAAAAAGGGACCGGGGGACATTTGAAAGAGATCCGAGTTTTGACCTAATTCTCGTAGCATTACACAGAGCACAAACCCTAGTTGTTTTCGCTGCGCACCCACTGTGTGCACAAGACGATTAGTGCAACACAGTTTCAGTCATTTAGTTATTTTTCGACCACCTTCAGAGCATTCCTTACGGTGTTCCGATATGGAGGTGCGTCACCTTTGATGTTTCTCGCTAGCTGACTTGATCGTCGGAGTGCAAACGGCCGTGAGGGCGCCCCTTTGTTCACTTCTTTTCAGGTATTCACAGACGGAGCAGAACGAAGGTGCCCTAGCTCGTGAGGACAAGCCTCGCATAAAGACAACCCAAGTCAACCGGCGGGAACATTTGGCGCCCACCGTGGGGCCGATATAAAACATCAGTCCCACTACACAAGTTTTTTCAGTTCCAGTTCTCAAAACCCAGATAAGTTAAGAATGTTTCCAGAAAGCCACGAACATGAGACCTGCACGCGCTAGGAGTGAAGAGATGACCATGCAACAATTCATGGGCATGAAGCAAGGGCTGTAGGAAGCAATGGCAGCATCGAAAGCGGAGACGTAGATGAACCTGAGACCGCCACCCCACCCAGAGAATTCTCAACACCATTCTCACAAGCAATCCTAGAGGCAGCAATCCTCAACATGTTCTCGGGGCCCAAAGTAACCTTCAAAGGGATGGAAGATCTGAGGCACACCTTACTGCGTTCCACACGCAGATGATGCTGGTAGGCGGTTCTGATGCCGTGAGATGCAAGCTCTTTATGAGCACTTTGACTGGGATGGCCATGGATTGGTTCATCAGCCTCCCAGAGGGTCACGAATCGTAGGGCTTGCTCAATCAGCAACCCATTCGGTCCCTCCAAGATAACACCTGTTCCACTACCTTGTTGGTTTGAGGAACCATCTACAGAGAGTACCCCCCAGAAATCTGCCCCTTCTTGGTATCTGGTTGCCGAGGAGAGCTCCATTACGAAGTCGGCATAGATCAAACCCTTGATGGGGCCTCTAGGTTCGTAGTGTATGTCGAATTCAGACAGTTCCACCGCCCATCGTACCATTCTTCCAGCTACATCTGGCTTTTGCAGGACCTTGCGAATTGGAAGGTCTGCCATCACAAAAGTAGTGGCAAAGTCTTCTTGCTAAGAATACGACCGCTAAGGTTGCTTTTTCTAAGGCCTGGTATCTCACCTCTAGCCCCTACAATACCTTGCTGACGAAATAGATTGGCCTCTTCTTATGGTCTTGCTCCTACAATAAGACTGAACTAATCGCCTTTTATGTAACTGCGAAGTATAAGCGGAGAGGGATACCTAGCTCTGGCTTGCACAACACTAGTGGGTCGGCCAAGTACTCCTTTAATTTTACAAACGCCTCCTCACACTCGCGGGTCCAAACGAACCTGCTGTTTCTCTTCAGGCACTAGAAATAAAGGTGCTAGCACTCTGTCCATCAGCCGCTGGTAGGTGGCCCTTGCATTTTTTAGCCCAAAGGGCATGGCCTTATAGCAATAGCAACATAATTCCATCATGAACGCGGTCTTGCATTCGTCCCTAGGGTGCATCATAATCTTGTTGTACCCAGAGAAGACATCCAGGAAGCTGAGTAACTTGCATCCAGAGGCGCTGTCCACCAGAGCATCAATACTGGGCAGCGGGTAAGAATCCTTTGGGCAGGCCTTGTTGAGGTCCGTGAAATCGACACACATCCTCCATTTTCCATTGGCTTTCTTTACTAGTACCACGTTGGCTAGTCACTCGGGATACTGGATTTCCCTGATGTGGCCAGCCTTTAGTAGCTTCTCCGTTTCTTCCCGTATGACCTGACGCTTTTCTTTGTTGAACTTTCGCCTTCTCTGGCGGACAGGTCATACCTTGGGGTCCATGGTGAGACGATGACACAGGAAATCAGGGTCAATTTCGGGCATGTCGGCGGCGATCCACGCGAACGCGTCGAGGTGTCGCGCTATGACCTCAACAACCTACTCCTGTGACTCCTTGCTCAAGGACTGCCCAAGTTTGAACATCTTCCCACCGATCTCCTTCTCCACCACACCTCTCGTGGGCTCGGGTCAGTTTTCTCGGGTGATCTTTTTGTGGGTCACTCCGTCTTCCCTTGGTGGCCTGGTAGTAACAAAAAACACCCCTCACTTCGTCTTGAGGCTTTTTTCATAGCACCTCTTCGCCTCTTTCTAGTCAGATTTGATGGTGATCACTACCCCTCAAGGGAAGGCAATTTCATCTTCATGTGCCTTGTGGAGGGAACAGCTCCCAACCTGTTTAAAGCTGGTCTTCCTAACAGTATGTTATAAGCTGAGGGAGCGTTAACAACGAGGTACCTGATGCTAGTAGTGCACGAAGACGCGCTATCCGTAAATGTTGTCCTCAACTCGATGTGCCCACGAACCTCCACCTCGTCCCCTGCAAAACCATACAAACATCCGGTGTAGGGCCTTAACTGGTCCATGGACAACTGTAACTAGTTGAAGGTCGTCAAGAACATCACATCTGCAAAACTTCTTTGGTCTATGAGGACACGGTGCACCCTTCTCCCTACTTTAACCAGTGAAATTACCTCCGGATCATTATCGTGAGGTACGATATCCCGGAGATCAGCCTTCGTGAAGGTGAGGTCGACGTCGGGGATCAGGTCCGCCTGTTGTACCTTCACTGCCATTACCCCTCGTGCGTACTTCTTTATCTGGAAGGCAGTGCACCCTCCTCCCGAGAACCCTCCCGAGATAGTGTTTATCTCCCCGTGGATAGGCACCTCGTGCCCCTGATCCGCCCTTGCAGCTACCAACGCCTGGTCGTCCTGCGGCTTTTGAAGGTAATCTTTCAAGAAACCGCTCTTCACCAGTTCATCTAGTTGATGCACCAAGGCCAAGCAATTACGTATGTAGTGGCCATTGGCCTAGTGGAACTCACACCAAGCGTTCTTGTTGGGCCCCATCTTCCTATCGGTCTTCGCTGATACCTTCAGTCTTGCCGCTATGTTTGGGATAGCGATCAACTCCTTGAGCTCCACTCGGAAATTATGTTTTAGGGGAGAATCCCTTCGTGCACGTGCCCCGGCCTGGGCCCATTCGTACGGTTTTTTTCCCCCCCTTTTTCTCTGTGGTCGCCTCGTGAACCCTCATAGGCTGAGGCCGGCAACTGCTCGAGGTCGGACAATACCGACGAGACCTTGCTTCTATGTTACTCGATCATCTGTGGCAATGTGTGCTAACGCTCGACACCTAATCTCCGTGAACATTTTTAGGTAGAACCTTAGCAGTGATTCATTGAAAGGCCCAGGTAGCATTCCCTTGACAAAGGCATGCACCGTCATGGCCTCATCAGTGAGTTTCAATCTCACCACTTGGACCCCAAATTTGTTCAGGTAATCCTTCATGGATCCCCCTGGTATTGTTTGACATCGAAAACATCATAAGAAAGTCGGGTGGGGGCTTTGTTAATGAGGTATTGCTCCGTGAACAGCGCTGCAAACTGGTCAAAGTTGGTGATGTGCCCGTCGAGAAGGCTAACAAACCATTCCAACGTTGCGCCTGACAACGTACTCATGAGCATCTTGCAGTATATAACATCAGATCCTCCTGTGAGCATCATTTGGGTGTGGAACGCCGTGAGATGGCCTCTAGGGCCTCTATTCCGGTGAAGGAGACTTTCGGGCGTAGAGACGTTGTTGGTAACGTTGTATTCATGATCGCTCGTGAGAACGGCATGGTACTGGTGGTGCACGCTCGTCCGCTGCGCGCTCCTCTACCTGTTGTAGATCCCTACGCAGTTCTTCATTGCCTCTGCGCAATTCTGCGTTGTCCACTCATGATGTCGCTACTTCTTCTTGGAGGGCATGCATCGTATCCAATATTTGTTGCGTGGTAACATTGTCCCCTTTGGAGGGTACCCTTCCTACAGATCCAACAACTGCTTGCCTTGTACTCCTCATAGTGCTGGTAAAGACTCTTAACGTGATTGCGAGTGGGACCTTGATTTAACGGGCCCCATGGTGGGCGACAAAATGTTCCTGTCGGTTGACTCTAAAAACTGCTACAACCCTTCGATATTGCTTGAGAATCGTGCCTTCTTGTTCAAGAAACCCCTCATCTGCAAAAAACAAAGGGGCACCCTAGCGGCCGTTTGCACTCTGACACTCAAGTCAGTATTAGGGCAAAGAAACACCAAGTGTGTATATTAGCTTCAGTCATAAAATCTGCGTACCTTACTAGGGTTCTTGGCACCCTTTATATAGGCTGAAACTAGGGTTTACCCTTGCGTTGTTTCCCTTGACTAAGTTCCTTGGAAAATGTCCTTGCGCTGCTATTCATAGAATCTTAGCGTATATGGCACATGGACTTCCCTTAACTGGAGTGTAACGAATGACTGAGTGGCCACTTGGGTACTAACTTGTGCACCTATTCTCTCGCGCCATCTGCTTCATGGGTGCCCTAAGTGTTCATGTGCCATGCATGCAGCTTCCTTGGAAACCCTAACCCTAATGGGCCTTAACGCCCCCTAGGATTATCCATACATGTTCACCTTCATGCGTCATACACACCACGTGCATGGATCCCTCGTGATCTAGGCTTTTCACATATATCTTGTCTTTAACAGTTATCTTAACAAAACTCTAGGGCCCACCTTACATAGCCCTTTACAATGTCCTGATAACCGATATCCAATCTTCCCCCTCCACTGGTGAGGTTCGATATCGATCTCCAACATCGGGCTTAGGATAGCAATCTCAGAGACTAATCAAACCCCTGGTAGGCGCGTCTAGGGCCCACCTCACGTGGCCCCTTCCATTACCAAGCATCAATGCGTGATGTTTAAGGTCAGCCTCTGAGTCGATGACCGAGGACTGATCGGGACAGGTCTCTATCAAAAAGTCTCTTAACAACTTGTGTAAAACAATGACATTTGCTTCACAAGTGGAACCTAAAAATCTGAATGAAGCTCTACAAGACAACAATTGGATCTTGGTTATGCAAGAAAAGTTGAATAAGTTTACAACAAATGAGGTATTGTCTCTAGTTCCAAGAACATCTGAGATGAATGTTGTACAAACTAAGTGGGTATACAGAAACAAGATGGATGAACATGGAATTATTACAAGAAACAAAGCAAGGCTGGTAGCCAAGGGTTACAACCAGGAAGAGGGAATCGATTATGATGAAACATATGCACCAGTGGCAAGGCTTAAAGCTGTCAGACTTCCCCAGGATATGAGGATTACAAATTTCCTGATCATGTATTCAAGCTCAAAAAGGCTATCTATGGACTCAAAAAAGCTCCAAGGCAATGATATGAAAGATTGACTAATTTTCTACTGTCTCAAGGCTATAGTCGTGGTACATTCGACAAGACATGTTCATTAAGAAAAAGGGTGAATACATTATACGTGTACAAGTATATGTGGATGATATCATTTTCGGTTCTACAAATGAAGGTTTATGTGAAGCATTTGTAGAGGTTATGAAGAGTGAATTTGAGATGTCTATGATGGGGGAGCTGAATTATTCCCTTGGTCTACAAGTCAAACAACTAAAAGATGGGATCTTTATAAATGAAGCTAAATATTGCAAAGATCTGCTGAGAAAGTTTGAGATGGATCAGTTCATGGCAATCATCACACCCATTTTTACAAGTTGTCACCTTGATCAAGACCCTATTGGAAAACCTGTTGATCAAACCAAATACAGAGGTTTAATAGGTTATTTATTGTATCTAATAGCTAGTAGACCTTATATCATGTTTGTTGTGTGTATGTGTGTCAGGTTTCAATCTTCTCCCAAGAAATCATATTTTAATGTTGCTAACAAGATTATGAAATACTTACAAGTAATCGAAGAAGTTGGCCTATGGTATCCATGTAATTGTATCCTTAAATTTAACTGGCTTTTTTTATTGAGATTTTGCAGGTTGAGAAATAGACAGGAAAAGCTCAAGTAAAACTTGCCATATGTTTGGGTCAAGCTTAATCTCTTGGCACTGTAAAAAACAAGTGTGTGTTGCTCTTTTCACAGTAGAGGCATAATACATTCCAGTAGGAAGTTGTTGTGCTCAAACTCTATGGTTAAAACAACAGCTAAGTGACTTTGGTATGTGTTAAGTAGAATACCTCTCTTATGTGATAACACTAGTGCCATTAACTTGACTAAAAATTCTGTTATGCATTATAGAACTAAGCATATTGAGATAAGACACCATTTTCTATGTGAACATATTGGCAATGGGAATTGTGAAATTAAATTGATTGGAACTGAACTGCAACTAACTGATCTTTTGACAAAACCTCTTGCTAAAGATAGGTTTAACTTTTTGTGAAACAAATTAGGCATAATAAGCATGAATTGCTCTTTGCAGTAAAATTATAACATGTTGTTTCTTTGTTAAACGTGTTTTTTTTTTCTGGTTCAAAATCACTTGTATGACTAGGAAAGAGAAACAATTTGTTTTTCTTTTGACCATTAACTGATATTAATGAGCGATTATTAACTAGTAGATTGATGACTACACTGTCTAGGCAATCTTAACTAAAAAGATGCATTGATAGGGTCATGAAAATTCAATTTGAAAATCGATTTCCAAAAGATTCTTGCTTTAACTAAAACTGAATTTTGCTACACACTGAATATCTGTACAAAATTAGTTTTCAAAATATTTTCTCTAATCTTACACTCCATCTTCTAAACCTATTTCCATTTATATAAATTTGTGTTTGAATCAAGTGTGACCTACACATACCGACACTTCTCTAAAAACTGTCTAGGTTACACTTTCACTTTGTGTTTCTCTATCACTAGTAAATTGATATTACTATGATAATTGGTTCCTTCTCTAACACAGTCTCTAGATCTTTTTATTTTCTCTTCATTCTTCACAATTAAAGCAATACCAAAATGGCACCCTTCTCACATAAAAAGAGAAGAGCCCGAGAGCAACCTAGTAGCAACCATGGAGTGCTTGAGAATTGGCTTGCAAGAGATACAAAAGCCATGACAACCTTCATCCACGAGATGAGCAGGAAGAAAATCAATGTTCCAATGGTGTTGGATTTTTTTGGCTGAAAGGTGAAAATTTGAAAGAACCAAGATCTATCCTTAAACATCAAAGGCTGAAACATTTTCTTAAATGACTAGTGTTCCTGCCGGTTGACCGAAAACGTCTTCGTGCGTCTACGAAAATCTCAGGCCCAAGAATCCCTGCGTTCACTCGTGCTTTCCTTCCAATTGAACACCTGAAAACACAAAGACAAAGGGCACCCTAGAAGCCATTTGCACTCCGACGCTCAAGTCAATCTTAGGGCTATGAAACAACAAAACTGTTAAGCGTAAAGCTTTGTGTAACCGTGTGTGTTAAGCGACGCAAAATGAATAGCGTACCTTACTAATTTTGTTACTTCCCTTTATATAGCCTAGGGTTTCCACTGTTTTCGTTACCCAAAATAGGCTTCCTGAGGGGGTGGGCCCCAGCGCCACTGTTACCCACTCTTAGGATAACCTAGCGCGTGGGGTTCCTTAACTGTTGTGCAACTTCTGACAGGATGACCACCTGGATTCCTCCTCGTGCACCTGATCTCTGTGGCCACCCATCTTGGGAGTGCCCTACCTCTTCAGGTGCCATGCATGCAGCTCATTGCTGGAACGTGACTCTCACAGGTCGTCTCCTTTCCAGTGGCTCTATACTTGTGTTACGCCTGAATGTGTCATCCACTCCACAGGCATGGACTCTCGTGACCTAGGCTTCTCCCTTACTGATAACTGGTATATGGTCTGGGATCCACCTCTCGTGGCCCAGCTCTGTTGTTCGAGTGCCCGATGTCTGACCTCTCCACACTGCCTAGTGGCACGTCGGTACATCCTGGTGACCAATGTTTGACCACTCTTTGGTTCCATGGCGCACGTGCCTCGCGAGACACTGACCTACGCCGCTCGTGGGACCCCGCTTACGTGCCCCCAACATTACCAGTGGCCAATGACGCCCGAGGACTGGTCGGTACACAAGCCCCTCAATCTCGAGCTGTAACTTGTTCAGCGAAGAGACTAAGTTCTCGCCCTTGGTGACCTACGTGGCTCTGTATGACAGGACATGAATAGCCCGCCGAAGTGAAGCCTCTATGAGCATGTTTTAACTGTTTACACGTGTTTTGATCAACAGCCAGGGCTTAACGTCGCTTGCGCTTCTTAGTTTACATTAAGTATTTGAAAACACGTGTTTCCAATCACTATTCCGTCATTCTCTGAACCACCCTTGATTGCTTCGTCTTCTTCCTCGAGCGCTCTCGCGTTTCCCTCTACAAATTCCAGGACTTTCATCCTACTTGATCAAAAGGTACGCAATTTACCCATTGATCGCCCTTATTTATCGATTTCGATGCTTGATAACTGCCTGGGACTGTTTAAACTCCTTGCATTTAAGCTCTCTCTATTGCTCTCCGTTCCTTTGTTCTTTCGGGTTTTCTTTGAGTGTGCGGTTTTTCTGGGTTTTCACTGAGTTACGCCATAGTCCCTTTCTGAACCTTCGTTTCCTTCTTTTTCTTGTTTTCGCTTTCTTAGACATGGCTCGAACGAAAACGACATCCAACCCTCCACCCCAGGTAGATTACAAAGCCTTATACCCCTGGGCCTCTACGGAGCTTCTCACCGAGACCTCTACCCTCACATCTAGCGAGGATGTGAGGAAACACAGGGACGGAGAGCCTGACTGTGTAGGGAGTGTCTTCGGGCGTGAGAGCGACGCTTATGTTTTTGCTTGACCCTGCGCTAAGGAGAACCAGTGTGCTCCGATGAACGGACTAACAATGGAGAGCCTTACTTTTTCCTGTACCAAATTGTCTTCAAACGAACTAAGCTACGTCTCCCCCTTACTGGTTTCGAGAGGGCATTGTTGACAAAAATCAACGTGGCCCCCGCCCAACTGCATCCCAACAGCTGGGCCTTCGTGAAAGCCTTCTCAATTTTGTGCAACCACTTTGGGCATCCTCCCTCTGTGTATGTCTTCCTCCATTTTTTCAAGGCTAAAAGTCCAGGGAAGAATCTCTGGGTGAGTTTCAATGGTGTGGCAGGGAGAGTTCTCCTCACGTTGTTCCAACAATTCTACCAAGTCCTTGCTAGCCTGGGGGCGGTGTTCAACACTGTCCAACTGATCAAGCATGAGTATGATGTGGAGGCCCTCAAGGGCTACATTGGTATCATCTTCACCCTGTCTTGCTTGGTTGTGCCTATTACCATACTATTATGCTTGTACATTGTGCCTCTTTACATTTGTATGTTTACCCCCATGTTCCGGATTGCTTCCTAACCTCTTGTATTCTAAATTTTGGACATAGGTATGGTGCTGAATGAGGAAAAACGGGCCAAGCTGGCTGACGCCCTTACTCGCTGTCAAAGGGTGTCTGAGGCTGTGGGCACCTCTGCTCCTCACACCCTTGTCCCTGCCACTGTTGCACCCTCCCCTACTCCTTGCACTCCTATTGTCATGGTCATTCTTGCCGCCGCCCAAGTATCACTCGCTCCGCCTCCTTGTGAGAGAAGGGTAGTGGAGATCGAATCTGATGACGACTCTGTTGAGGGGCCGGTCTTCAAGAGGCTTAGGCCTACGACGGCGACGGCCTCCCAATCCTCCACTACTGGTTGCTCGACATCGCTCTGAGACCAAACGCCCAATGCTTCATCGCCCCCTGGCCTCTTCGCGCTTGAAGATGGCGGTGAGAATGCCCCTACAGCCCCATCCGCCCCCGAACTGCCCACTATCCTGCAACATGCCCTCAAAGGCTTACAACTAGAGGTGACGGAGGACTCAAATCAGACCGCGGCGAGGGAAAGGTTGGGTCTCAAATTTGGCGCTCTCCTTGCTCAATCCAACGCCCTCATAACTAAGACTGAGGCGAGGGTGACACTGATAGAGACCAAAGCTAAGGAGGAAACGAACCTGCTGGCCCGAGCGTTCGCTACCCGCGAGACTGCCCTGAAGCAGGAGTTGACTAGCCTTCGCCAAGCTGAAAAGGACCTCTCCAAACGACTTCATGACAAGAGCCAAGAGGTTGTCGAGCTAGAGGCTAAAATCCTGCCCCTGTGAACCCGGGCCATCGAGTTGGAAGAGGCGGCTGAGGCATCTAAAGCCAAGATGGCGACGCTTGAAGATAGGTCCACCAATCAAGAAGTGCAGTTGGGTCGTGTAGAGGCCGAGCTCCTTCAATAAGCCAAGAGGTTCAAAAAAGCTGAGGCTAAGCTGACCGAGGATGTTGTTGATGCCTATGATGCGGGGTTCGAGGACGCCCTTGCTCAGGTTGCCTGCGCGCACCCCGAGATGAACGCCTCACCTTTCGCACCCTCAAACCGTGTTATAGACGGGCAGATCATTCCAAGGGCTCCTCCTTCTTAGCTTGTACTTGGTTACCAAATGAACAGTTTCTATTATTCGCTTGTAACTTACTTGCTCGGATGCTTAGCTGCTTTAACTTCCTTGATCTTGTTTTGACTAAAAAATGCTTTTTTATCTTACTCAACTGTTAACTTGTGGTGCCTAGCACCGTGATGATTCTACTAGCGCCTTTGGTACCCTGCCCTTGCTGTATAAAGCTAAAGGGGTGTTTAGCTGTGAACTCGGTCATTCCGCCTTGGCGTTCTCAATCGAGGGGGGAGGCGTTCTCTACGAAACTACCTTCCACTCACGACACCTCTAATGCAAGGGAAACAAGTTCTTAACTGACCTCGACTTCGATCAAGGGCGAGGAGGATTTATCTGGTGAACTATTTCGTTCAACCTTGGTGTTCTCACTCCAGGGGGGAGGCGTTCTCTACGAACCTACCCTTCCACTCACGATACCTCTAACGCAAGGGAAACAAGTTCTTAACTGACCTCGGCTTCGCTCAAAGGCGAGGAGGATTTATCTGGTGAACTATTTCGTTCAACCTTGGCGTTCTCACTCGAGGGGGGAGGCGTTCTCTA
>Ga0123342_1009073_pt1 | contig 12115 bp, 10 predicted proteins | sample Turbeawhitnodule_FD_89960 | JGI IMG/M metagenome (GOLD analysis project Ga0123342, IMG submission 89960) | Root nodule microbial communities of legume samples collected from Mexico - Turtle bean Mexico white nodule | ecosystem: Host-associated > Plants > Roots > Nodule | place: Mexico: Nepantla... | reverse complement strand
TGAACGAGTGAGAAGGGAGGGGGGGGGTGGGGGTTGGTTGAATTGCTTTCAACCTATTTTCACAAATGCTTTGCTTAGAATGAAGCTCTAATAAACAACTCAGAAAAGCAGTTCAAAAAACCAATTCAATAGTCAAACAGAAATTGGAATCGGAAAATCAATCGGTTAAAATTGCGATTTAACCGGTTGTTTATGACAGAGAAAATACAAACAGTTTAATAAGAGATGAGATAGAGAGAATCATACATAGAGATTATACTGGTTCACTCAATCATAGAGCTACATCCAGTCCTTAGTCAAACAACTGAGTTTTCACTATGCAATCAATCAAATATTACACAAACACCACACACAAAGAGGTGACCTTAAATCCCACAAAGCCTACTCACCCTCCTTGCACACAACACACACCTCAAGCCAGAATCACACTGACTTTACAGGATTTTACACAGTTATAAAAAATGTTATATGAACAATTACAAGAACTTGAACAAGGTTAGAAAACACCTGGTAAAACAAAATACACCAGCACCCTATAAATCAGTTCTTTTAACCACAACAAAGCACAAAGCAAACTTGTTAAAAACTTGGTAGAAACCTTTTCACAAATAGTTTTGTAATCTCTCAAATCAATCTCAACTCAGAGTATCAAAAGTTTTATTGTTTCATCAATCTTTTAAACGTTTGAATAAAAAACGTATTTATAATACTTGAAACGCTAACATTAAAGCAAATTTAAACAACCAAATCAGTTGAAACAGATTTTCAAAAAGCTGTTAGGAAAACACACATTTAATCGGTTAAAACCACGATTTAACAGGTTGAATGGTTTTGACAGTTATACAACTGATTCAAAAAACAGTTTCAAAACTCCTTTGCCAGCTAAGTGACAAACAACCGATTATCTCGACATTTTAATCGGTTGTTTTTCCCTTTGCATGGAAAAACACTTTAATCTTTAAAACTGATTGAAATGAGCTTTGTCTGAGATTCCAAACCTAAACCTAAAACATCACACAACTTCAGGCTTCATTTGGATTTGACACATCAAAGCTTCCCATCTTGAACACTTACAACAATATTGAAATAATAAGTAAAAAGAAATCAAGTAGAATATAAAATAGGGCATTTTTAAAGAAATGAATGCTATACTAACAAGATAACTGAGTTTGATACTTAATCGAGACAACTTTATAGAAAAATGGTCAAAGGGACCAATGCTTAAGGGTTCATTCCCTTCAATTTCGTCTGAATAACGATTTACTCCACTTTCAGGGACGTCATCCATATAAACAGTTATATGGAAAGCGTTCTGACCTATGTAACGAAATAACATATAGTGATCATCTGTGAAGCCATAAAAATCACTCAAAGTAAACCATCCACGCAACATTTCCGACGACAATTAATTTTCGTTATACTGTATTATATGGACGTTCCCTTCTGAATCTGCAAGGGTCCACTCCTATCCAAGTTCTTTTTGAAACTTGATGGCGAAAGCATGATCAGCATAACAAAACTATTGATTTTAAAATATAAAAAAAAAGTTAGGAAATGAAGAAAGTGTTTAAACGGATAAATTTTAGAGAAAAAAAATAAATATGCATACTTCACCACGGATGTTCATGCACCGAAAGACTTCTCTTGTTTCAAGTATAATGATTTCTTTAGCACTGGGCGCCATAAAATGAATAATGGAGAAAACACCAAGAATTAAGGAGGAGAGAAAGTGAATAATAGAGAAAGCACCAGAAAGAAAGTAGTAGAGGAGAAAATTTTATAGAGGAAGAAAGTGGAAAAGAGTACAATTGTGAATAATAAAAAACCGCACAATGTTATGACCTTTGGTGTAACTATTTATTTATAACATATTTTATTTATGACCTTTGGTTTGAACATTGTAACAAAGAACAGTGTGTTTCATTTCAAGTACAACATTAATTAATATTAATTAAATAATATTAAAAAATAAAAATTAAACTGAATTATAACCTAATTACTTCAATATAATAATACAGAATATATAATTATATAATATATAATATTTATTATATTATATAAATATTTATAATATTTAATATTTAATTTTAATAAAAAGGTTAAATTTAAATAATATTGAAATTGAATTAAATTTCAATTGTATAAAAAAAATGATTTTAGGATTTCGAAATTTAAATTTAAATTATTAATGTTTAATGTTGAAATGAAATTATTATCTAATTCTACCAAATCTGATAAGGAAGAGGAATGAATATTTTGAAAACTGTGTGAGAGAAACTACATTAGCCACGTGTATTTGAAAAAAACAAATCAAGTATGTCATAGTGAATCTAAAAAAGTACAAATCAAGTAGGTCACAGTATATGTAAATTTATGAGTTGATTGTTATGAGATATATGGAAAGCACGCATGTATCAATAAATAATGCCTTTAAATATTTATTTATTTGTTTATTTAATAAATTTGTTTTATTTAATAAATGTTATGGAATAATGAATTTATCAATTTTTAAGAAGTTTGATAATGAGAAATATAACATAAAAAGATCAAATCAAATAAAATGATAAAGACTTCGCCACAGAAAAAAAAAAACATTACAGGCAACATATAATTATTTTACATAAATAATAATAATAATAATAATAATAATAATAATAATAATAATAAGGATTTAAATCCAAAGGTTAAAATTTAAATAATTTTAAAAAAATAAATAAATTTGTATTTTGAAAAAAATATTTTGGGAATCCTAAAAGTTATTGACACTGTTAATATTGGGATGAAATGATTACCTGCTGCACTAACTCTGCATAGGAAGAGTAAAGTAAATTTCGGAAAAAATGTATAAGGAAATTAGAAAGGGCACACTTTATCCCAAAAAAGAATAAAATAAATTATTGAGTTAATTATTTTGACACCTATTTAATGCACTCATGTATCAATCAACAAAAGCCTTGAAAATATTAAATGATCTAGCTTCTATCTTATTTTGTTGAGCATAATGTTGATATCTACTCAACAGAGTAACATATATAATGCATTTAACGTATGAGTTATAAGGTATAAAAACAGAGCATGATTAAATAACAAATAATTGTAAGACATAGAATATAAGAAACAATAATAATAATTAAACAAAACAGGTGATGCTCTAATTGCTTATTTTGGGCCTAAGAATATCATATTTTATATTAAATTAAAATTCTAACCATTTGAATAAGAACAAAAAATATAAGTACTGCAGAAGAGTACTTAATATACTTAATATGTAGATAAAAATTATGACCATGACAAAACAATAATTAAAGATGACTTGTAAGCAACTGATGTCCTAGTTGGCATATTTTTATCGTAACAATATTATATTCAATTGTCAACCCGTTATACAATTTAGTACAAGTGATGTGAAGAATAAGTATAAGGTAATTAACATACCTGTAAAGTTTCTTGAGACAAACAATCTTATTATATTATTATATCAGTTATAAATAAAAAACTGATTAAAGTAACATAAGATATTGTTCCTGCCGGTTGACCGAGAAAATCTTCGTGTGTGGCTCTGACTTGCGAACAAGGACTGCTTCGTCTTCAACTCATATCTCCGCCTTACCCCGCTGTGAGTACCTGAAATGAAGTGAGCAAAAGGGCACCCTCGCTGCCATTTGCACTCCGACGATCAAGTAAGAAAGCAAGAAACATCAAACACCTCCGTATCGGAGCACCGTAACTGAATGCTCTAAAGGTGTGTAACTGAATCGTAACTAACATTCTCTCTTTCTCTCCAACCACTCGTGCGTACAGTCAGTAAGCGAGCGAATGATTAGAGTGTGTGTGCAGACTGAGCAAAACGTACCTCACTCAGCTTTCAGAAAAGCTTATATACCTTGAGTTTCAGTGCTTGCTGCCACGTGGCCTCTCTGACTTAGCGCAACTCCACGTGGAAGGCCTTACTACGCTGTAACCCAACTTAGGGAAATTCCAGCGTGTAAGTCTTCCCTCCTCCAAGTGCATCTGGCGCGAGGGGTGACTACCTGGGTGCCAACTCATGCGCCCCAGCTTCTAGTCACTCGCCCTGGGAGTGTATCTACCTTCCTCTCGCACTACACTCATGGTTCGCCCCTAGGCTTGGCCCTCTCCTGGGTCGTATCTGTCCCAGGGATTCTTTAGAGGTGGCGTGGGTACTTCACGAGTCAGGTTACTCCCTACTGGTACTGGAGATATGGCTTTGAAGCCACCTTTCTCTTCTCTTATTACTGCTCTGAGGTACCAGGGCCCGAGGCCTCCTCATCCGTACCGTGGCCTCTTACTGTGCCCCCCCCCCCCCACGGTCTTCCATACCCGTGGTTATCGGGGGTGACTTCATCGACGCCTCATCCTGGCGACGCCCCAAGCGGTCAACCTATTGACTTTCTTCCTTAGGGCCCCTTGGTGGGTCCCACCATATGTTTGACTTTGACTTTGGTCAATGCCCGGGGACGGGTCGGTACACAAGCTCCCAGTCTTGAGCTGACAATTGTTTTCAGCGAAAAGACTAAAACTAAGGCCTCGCCCTATCATCCACGTGGCCCTTCTGATGACGTGACATTCTTTGAGCAGTTGATATGACCCTCTTTGTGTTGGTGACGTGAAACTTTAAGTCATGCTTTAATCTCTTGACACGTGGCCCAATCGCACGGCCGCAACTTAACGCCTCTCGCGCTCCTCAAATTTATGTTATATCTTTCGAAAATGCGCGCTCCAAATCACTATTTCATCACTCTTCGTATTTCTCGCACTATTCATCTTCTCGAAGGTCACTCTACACTTTCCCTTCGCACTTCCAACCTCCACCCAACTGATTATTCAAAGGTACGGTTTTTCTTCTTCAATGGCTCTTCCTTTTAACTTTCTGTACTGAGATAACTGTCTGGGCCTGTTTATTTCTTTCTCATTCGCGCTCTTCTTCCTTGTTTCTCTGTTTCCCCTTTTCTCGATCTCTCGCGTGGGTAGGGTTTTTCTTAGGGTTTCTTTCCCCTTTTCACCTTAACCTCATTTGCTAAACCCTTTCTCTTCTTCATTCTTCAGCTTTTCTCCATGGCGCGTACTAAAACGATTGCCAACCCTCCACCTCCAAGGGTCAACTACAGGGCCCTTTACCCTGGGCCTCCGACGAGCTACTCGATGAGTGCTCGAGCCTAACCTCCATGAAAGATTGGAGGGACCACATTGGCGACCCAAGCGTCTACCAACATCGCGCCTTTGCTAGGAGGCACGACGTGAACATAACTGTGCTTCCCTGCCATCCAGGTGAAACGGTCTTTCGGGACGAGAGGTCCAACAACGGGGTTCCATTTTTCTTCTTCTACCAAACCGTCTTCAAGCGCATTGGGATGCGCTTGCCTTTTCTGGGTTCGAGAGGGAACTTCTCACGAAGATTAACGTTGCCCCAGCCCAGCTACATCCCAACAGCTGGGCTTTCGTCAAGGCCTTCGGGATTCTCTGCGGGTACTTTGGGCAACCTCCCTTCGTCGACATCTTCCTTCACTTCTTCGAGGTGAAGAAGCAAGGAAAAAGTCTCTGGGTGAGCTTCAGTGGCATCGCCAGGAGGGTCCTCCTATCTTTGTTCCAGCAATCCTACAAGGGATGGAGGGGCAAATTCTTCCGGATGTGCTGCTCTGAGCACGACCACGCGGCTTTGGATGGCTTCCCCTTGTATTGGGTGAAGGAAGTCAAGTTGACCAAGCCCAAATCCTTAGACGAGCTGCCCTCGACTGATCGAGAGGTTTGCCAAATTCTGGCCAGCATGGGGGTCCTCGATACCTCCATTTTGATAAATCGATGCTGAAGGCCTCACCTGTTAAATAAGTACAAGAATCACCCTCTTTGACTATTTGCTCTTTGTTTCTGCTTTATTTTGCTTGTACATGAATTATTTGCCTTTCTCATGCAGCAATTTAGCTTGTGCCTAACTCTTACTGTGTTTGCCTTCTTGATGCAGATTCAAAAATGGATAAGCAAAGGAGATGGAAACTCGCCCAAGCTTTGAAGTCTAAGAGCGAGGCTTCGTCAAAAGGGGTTGGGGATTCCATACCTCCAACCTCCGAAACCGCTCCCACCTCCCCAACCCTTCGCCCTCAAAACCTACCTCCAACAACAACTCCCCAAACTCTACCCTCTCTAACTCACCCCTCACACTCACCACCCCCCATAGCGGCCATCCCCCTTGCCTTGGCCGCAACCACTGTTGAACCAGCCCCCATTGACAAGGGCAAAGGGGTGGTGGTGGTTCCTTCTGAGGATGAAGATGAGTCTGTTGAAGGACAAGTCTTCAAGAGAAGAAGGATCACCCGGGCTGCTCCCCAAGCTGCCACCTCTACATCTTCCTCAAACCATGGGGCTGATTCGCTAAGGGAGCACCCTCCAAGCGCCACCTCACCTCCACAAAAAATGGCCTTGGAGGGCGGGACTAAAACTGAGCCCACATCCACTCTGCCACCTGCTCCAGAACTTCCCCCACCAGTCCAAGAGATGCTGAGGGGCTACTTCCACAAACTGTCGCCAGGGAGCCAAGCTGAGGGAGCCAAGAAAGAAGTCATGAACTTCTATCTTGGTGCCTTCTTGGCTTGTGCCAACACCTGGCGCGAACAAGCATAGGCCAAAACTATCGAAGCCTCTGCCCTTCAAGCCCTTGAGAAGGAGAATGCCTCACTGAAAGAGGAGAAGCACCGCTGGGAACGCCGAGAGGAGGCCTACAAGGACTCTTTGAAGGTGGCCTAGAAGGCCAAAGAGGAGGCGAGCAAAAGGCTACACGAAGCAGGGCAGGCCCACACCGAACTTCTGGGGCAGGTCGTGCCCCTTCGTGTGGAAGTTGCAGACCTCAAGGAAGTCGCAATAACCTCCGAAGCCAAGATGAGAAAACTTGAGGAGCACTGCGTTGATCGCGAGCAAAAGCTGGGCAAGGCCGAGGCAGCATTGGTTGATGCTGAGGTGGCGCTGGTAAAGGCCAAAGAGTGCGAGCTCCTCAAGGCTAAGGTGAAGGACTTCGAAAACCTTGAGGTCGAACTGCGGGCGGCGCTGGTCAACACCTCTGCCACTAGAGATGAGGAGCTGGCCTCCCAAGCTGAAAACTTCAAGGCAACGGAAGAAAGGCTAATTCAAGAAGCTGCAACTTCGTTCGCCGATGGGTTTGCCGAAGCCCTTGCCCAAGCGGCCCGTGCGAATCCTGGCATCAACGTCTCAGAGTGCAGCCCCTTCAACGAAGTAGTTAAAGGCAAGATCGTGCCTTTGACGGCTCCCGAGGATTAGCCTGTTTTTTACAACTTAGCGGCACACTTGTAATATTGTACATATGTACGTAGTTGTTCTTTGTAATTGCTGTGAACATCTTCTTCCACATTTTTCAATATAATTGATCTTTTGGCTTCATATTCTTGTATATTCCTTTTTGCTCTTACTGCTTTTGATAACCCGTACTTGCATTTTATTCATCGTCACCTTTGACTATTCTGGTCTACGCTTTCTTTTTGCTCCTCGAATTTCTTCTGCTTCTTTGACTTGCAATAATTTCAACTTGCTCTTCGCCTAATCTTCTTAAACCCTGAGGCACTTACTGTCAAAGGTATTGTTGGCCTCGTTATCACTTAAAATGAAGGAGGTCTCATCTCTTCTATGGCCTCGACGTCGCTCGAGGGCGAGGGAGGACTTAGCTCTTCCCTGGCCTCGACATCGCTCGAGGGCGAGGAGGGCTTATCTTACCTGCACTGGGTGTCCACGCTCAAGGAGAGACTTGCTGAACGCGAGGTCGTATCGTCCTCAACGTGTCTAAACACTTGGGACAAAGTTACACTTTGGTGCCCACGCCCGAAGAGAGGCCTACTACCGCAGCGTCGTATCTTCCTCGGGGTGTCTAAACACCAAGGCAACTTAGCCTTTATCTCTGTGCACTTGGTGCCCACGCCCGAGGAGAGGCCTGCCCGAAGGCAGCGCCGTTTCGTCCCCGGAGTGTCTAAAAACACCAAGGCGACCAGTGTTCTTGGTGCCCACGCCCGAGGAGAGACATGCTAGGAGCAGTGTCGTATCGTCCCCGGTGTCTCTAAACACCAAGATGACCAGGGACTTTGGTGATTACGCCCAAGGAGAAGGTTTCCCTAAGGATGGCACTTCTCCTACATCACGTGTCTCTGCACCAAGTCACCTGGCTCTACACTGTTCCAAATTTTCTCACTGCTCGACGCCCACACTCGAAGGAAACGCCCCCCGCCATTTCCTTGCGAGGTGGCTAAACGTCGGATTCCGGGGCTAGCCGTTCTTACCTGGGGAGGGGGTGTCCCGAAGGAATCCGGTAATCCCTGCCCAGGGACTAAACACCCGAATTTTCAATTTTACTTTACTATACGTACCTTACTAACGTGTCGCCCACGCCCGGAGAGTGTTCTCCCGCCACTCCCTTTGGGGTGTCTGCCCGTCCAAGATGGCTCGTTCGCTTGGTGTCCATGCCCAGAGGAGATATCCACGTCCCTCCAGCTGAGGTGTTTAACACCAACGACAGCGGGTTCATTTCTTGATGGACCACGCCCCTTCCTTTTAGAGTTTCTTTATATTGCAAGAAAAGGAAAAAAGAGGCAAAGTATTCTTGAACTTCTTTTTTACTTGGGTAACCTCATTAAAAAACCCCCGAGTGGGAAAAAGAGTGTCCCCTTTTAAAACTGTGTGCTACATAATGTTTTCAACTGAAATAAAACTTTAAATTGGCTGCGTTCCAACTGCGTGGAATGGGGCCTCCTTCAAGAGTCTCAAGCTTGTACGAACCATTCCCCTTGGCTTCGGTTACTCTGAAGGGTCCGGTCCACTTGGGAGACAACTAGTTCTCCAACTCATATGGATGAGCCTTCCGCATAACCAGGTCGACCATTTGGAACTGCCGCGGCTTCACCTTAGAGCTGTACTGATGCTCCACTCTTCTCTTCACGGCTTCAGCTTTTATCCTCGCCTCTTCTCTGGCCTCGTCCAATAGATCTAGATTCACCCTTCTTTCCTCGTTGGACTCCTCTGCCACAAAGCTTTGAAAACGGGGCGAGCTCTCGTGAATCTCTACCGGGATCATGGCGTCTGAACCATATACTAGGCTGAACGGCGTCTCCATGGTGGAAGATTGAGGCATGGTGTGGTAAGGCCACACAATCCTTGGTACTTCTTCCGCCCATGCCCCTTTAGCCTTCTCAAGTCTTCGCTTCAACCCTCTCAACAAGATTCTGTTCGCAGACTCCACCTGTCCGTTCGTCTGGGGGTGTTCGACAGGCACGAACACCTGCTTGATGCCTACTTCTGCGCATAACTTGCTCATTTGCAGGCTGGCCAACTGAGTGCCATTATCTGAGATGAGACGCCTCGGCACGCCGAAGCGGCATACGATATTCTTCCATACGAAGTGTTGTACCTTACGTGTAGTGATCCGTGTTACTAGTTCTGCCTCTATCCATTTCGTGAAGTACTCGATGGCGACTATCAAGTACTTCATCTGCCTTATCGCCAAAGGGAAAGGCCCCAGAATGTCGATTCCCCATGTGTGGAAAGGCCACGGGCTATAAATCGACCTCAACTCTTCTAGAGGCGCCTTGTGCCAATCAGCGTGCATCTGACACTACTTGCATCGCTTGGCGTATCTCACACAATCTTCCCTCACCGACGGCCAATAAAACCCTGCACGAATCACCTTGGAAGCTAATGATCTTCCCCCTACGTGACTTCCACAAATCCCCTCGTGGAGCTCTGATATGATCCTCGTACACTCGTCGCCACTCACACATGTCAGAATTGGGTGCGTGAACCCATGCCTGTATAGCACTCCATCAATGAGAGTGTACCTTGCGGAGTTCTTCTTTATCCTCTTGCCCTCTCCAGGCTTCCGTTGGGAGAATCCCATCTGCAATGTATTGCCTATAAGGCGTCATCCACGTATCCCCTTCTTTTAAGGCACACACCTGCACACAATTCTCTTCTTCGGGCGAGGCCGCATAAGCGCTGACGTGGGGTGCCCTCGCCGTGTCTTGAATTAACGACCTATGACTCCTCGGCTTTCCTCTCGTCGCGCTGATGTGAAGAACATCCACCCTATTATCTGTCACAAACTTTCGTGGCGTCTTGAGCGTTTCCTGGATGACTGTCCTCTGCCTTCCCCCCTTGCCTGAGCTGGCCAACTTGGCGAGCAGGTCAGCTCTGGCATTCTGTTCTCTAGGGACATGCACCAGCTCAAATGCAGCGAAAGCTCCCTTCAACGCTTGGACATACCTCAGATACGCAGCCATCTATGGGTCCTTTGCTTGATACTCCCCCGTCACCTGCCCCGTGACCAACTGTGAGTCACTTTTCGCCAAAAGGCTTTGTGCACCCATCTCTTTGGCCAAGAGCATTCCAGCAATCAACGCTTCGTACTCAGCCTGGTTATTGCTTGCCTTGAAGGCGAACCGTAGGGTTTGCTCGATCAACACCCCGTTAGGCCCCTCCAAGACTATCCCAGCTCCACTTCCCTGCTAATTGAAGGATCCATCTACTGAAAGCATCCACTGTGAACCTAGCTCCACCTCCTGGGGGTCGCCTCCCGGTGAGAGCTCTGCGACGAAATCTACGTAGACTTGCCCCTTAATGGATCCTCTGGGCTCGCACTGAATATCGAACTCTAACAGCTCCACTGCCCAGCGAACCATCCTCCCAGCGACATCTGGCTTCTGCAGTACCTTCTGAATGGGGAGGTCCATCATCACCACCACCGTAAAGCTATGAAAATAGTCATGGAGCCTCCGGGCTGAGAACACCACTGCCAGTACCGCCTTCTCCAGCAATTGGTATCTAGTTTCTGGGCCTTGCAAGGCCTTGCTTACGAAGTAGATGGGTCTCTGCACCTGATCTTGCTCTTGCACCAACACAGAGCTGATGGCCCACTCCGTTACTGCAAAGTACAAGTAGAGGGGCTCGCCTGCCCGTGGCTTACACAACACGGGGGGCGTCGCCAAGTACTCCTTCAACTTGAGGAAAGCTGTTTCGCATTCTTCTGTCCACACGAAACGGCTGTTCCTCTTCAGGCACTGAAAGTATGGGTGGCCTTTATCTCCACCAACTGATACAAACCTCGACAAAGCTGCCATGCGCCATGTTAACTGTTGCACTTCTTTCACCGAGGCTGGGCTTCGCATGGAGATGATTGCTGCACATTTGTCGGGATTCGCCTCTATCCCCCGCTCAGTGAGCATGAATCCCAAGAACTTTCCTGCCTCAACCCCAAAAACGCACTTCTCCGGGTTTAACTTGAGGCGGTACTTGGCTATTGTGGCGAACAACTCTTCCAGATCAGCTGTGTGCCGCCTTCTTTCCTGGGAGGTCACCACCATATCATCAACATAGGCCTGAACATTTCTCCCCAGCATAGGTTCAAGGACCCTATCCATCAGTCTCTGGTAGGTGGCGCCTGCGTTTTTCATCCCAAACGGCATGACCTTGTAGCAATAGCTACACGTCTCGGTCATGAACGTCGTTTTGCTTTCATCGCGTGGATGCATCTTAATCTGATTGTACCCCGAAAATGCGTCCAACAAACTCAGCATCTTGCAGCCTGAGGCGCTGTCCACCAACGCGTCGATGCTGGGCAACGGGTATGAATCTTTGTGGCACGCCTTGTTTAAATCCGTGAAGTCGACGCACATTCTCCACTTTCCATTCGCCTTTTTTACTAACACAACATTGGCCAACCACTCAGGGTATTGGATCTCCTTGTTGTGCCCAACACTCAACAGTTTCTTTGTTTCTTCTTGAACGACGAGGCGTCTCTCCTCGTTGAACTTCCTCATCCTCTGCCGTACAGGACGGACCTTGGGGTCCATGGTGAGGTGGTGGCATAGAAAATCTGGGTTGATACCTGGCATGTCCGAGGCGGACCATGCGAATGCATCTAGGTGGCGCGAGATTACCGACGCCACTTCGTCCTACTCTTCCTGGCTCATCAATCATCCCAACTTGAACATGTTGAAGCTGGAGGAAGCTTCTTCCCTACCAAGGCTTGATGTGTGTTTGATGAAGAAAATGGCATGAGTGCTTTGAAGATTGTAATAGGTTTTTAGATTCATTTGTAATTAGGCTTGTAAGT
>Ga0123342_1009072_pt1 | contig 12116 bp, 6 predicted proteins | sample Turbeawhitnodule_FD_89960 | JGI IMG/M metagenome (GOLD analysis project Ga0123342, IMG submission 89960) | Root nodule microbial communities of legume samples collected from Mexico - Turtle bean Mexico white nodule | ecosystem: Host-associated > Plants > Roots > Nodule | place: Mexico: Nepantla... | reverse complement strand
CTCAATTTGGCACACTAGGGTTGAGCCTCTAGCCCTCTATTTATCCTAGTTTTCTAGGGTTAGGTTGCTTCCTGTGTCGCGCTAATGGGCTAAATGATAAAACATAAAAAAGGCACAATCTTTCTTTGCATCTTTTTCCATTTTGGGACCTTCCGACTTTATCTTTTTAGTTTAAATTATTCTCCTTTATTCTAAATCTTCATTCTTCCCTAGAAATCTGCAATTAACACCAAATTTGGGAATAAAATGCTCTTATTCAAATAAAGCTCATAAAAGTGTAAAAAGGTATAAATTCATAAATTAGGGATTATTTTATATGTAAATTAGCAATAAATCCTCATAAGTGCCTATATTTTAATATGAAATATTACTAAAATTGGGCACTTATCAATTACCCAGTGGTTTCTGGGAATTGGATGTAGTTCTTGTTGTAAGAGTGAACCAATATAAAGTGCTTGTGTGCATTTCTCTTTCTATTAACTCCTTTAAATTCTATTTTTAAGTTGTTTAATTTTGAACTGGTATAAACAACTGATTGATTCGAAGAAACAACCGATTGTTTTTCTGTGTTTTGCTTTGAAACAGTTTGTGTTTTTGGCTAACTTGATTCCTCTTATGGATTTCTTCACAGAGTTTCATTAAACCTTCAAAAATTTTCGAAAATATCTTATAAACAATTCACTCCCCCTCTTGTTTAAGGCCATATATTCTAACAAGACAAACTAGAAGTCTCTAAAGTTTGTTGAATACCAAGGAGGAGACCCTGCTTAAGAAACACTACATTGTGAACATTACCAAAAGAATTTTTATTCCAGGCTCGGAGCTCAATTTTCAACCTTTTTAACTTACATTGCAAAATAAACACAAGACAACCAACAACCGTATTAGCAAAAGAATCATGAATAAGCTTCATACATGAACTATCTTGAAGCCACATAGAAAAGAAATTAAAATTGCTAACCTTCCTTAAACAATTACTAACAAGACTAGCAAGAATAGGAAAATGGTCAAATCAAATTTTAACAAGAACCTGATAAGTACAAGAATCTCATTCTTCCAAGCACACTCCATTACATAAAGCCCTATCAGTTTTCTATGAATTATGTGTAACCCTTTCCTCCCATTACACTAAGTATAACAAGGTCCAATTAAAGGCATACAAATAAGATCATTAATATTAATCTAATCAAGGAATTCATTACAAGAAACCTGATTAGGAGCCACCCCATTTTACAGTCATCAACCGAGAGTACCACATTAAAATCTCCAAAAATACACCAGATTTTTTGAAGAAACTAAGATCCCTCCACAAAAGTCATCTAACCAAGTATTTGTTATCACTATAAACACCTACAAAGCTAAAACATTTATCATGCAAAAGGCAAGTTACATAAATAAACTAATCATTGACCAAGAAATTTTGGACAATATTTGGATCCGACTAGCACCAAAGCTTAACAGCTTTATTAACGATAGGAGACGTAGCAACCAAATGCAGATTAACATATTTAAAAAGAACATCTTAAGCATCAGTGTATGACATCATAGGTTCATCAAGAAAAACAAGTAGATGTTTATGCAGTTTAAGTAAATTAAACAACATCTCCATAGTTTTGTGGTTTGTCAGTCCTCTAACATTCCAAAAAAAAGAAGAGACCTTCATTGTGACTTCTTGGATAGAACTTCCTTAGCAGTTTTCCTGGATTTACCAGTCCCCTTTAGTGGTCTCCCTGGTTTTCTAGGATCTGCCCAAAATTTGGAGACGAGTTGATTTTCAACAGTTATATGTTCATAATTAATATAAAAAAGGCCAGATGAAATAATTAGTGTACCAGTATTAGGACAACCTCCCGCATTTGTAATTCCCAAACCATCAAGAGATGAAAAGTGATTTTGTAGGACCGACGTATCATTATCTAGGAGTAGAGCTTTAGCTTCCCCAAGTGAGTTAGCCATCCGAGGAGAGGCATGACGTGATGGAGACGGTACATCCACAGTAGCAAGACCTCTACATGATGACCACCAATAGAAGTCATAACATCCTTTGCATCTACGACAAGTTGTGAATCAAAGCCCCTAGCTAGGATAACAGTATGTGAATCTCCTACCATCCCCGGTTCTAAAACCCAAACTTTATCAGAAATGGGAGTGGACAATCCCTGCCTAGGTGGGGATCTATCATGATCTGAGGCATCCTCGAGAGGAGGCATATATGCAAAATCATCATCACCTTCATTTGTTTTATCGGAGTCAAGTTGATCCGAGAGTGACCCTGCATTAGTCCCGCCAAGAACATCAATTATATTACTAGTAGGGCCTTCCACAACCGTCGACTGCAAATCTTTCTTCCGATACTCTTTATGTTGTTTAAGAACCACGGGGTCCCCCAAACCTTCCTCTATTCTTGTTCATCAGGAATTTTCTTCTGAGAAGACTTATGTTGAGATCCAGTAACACGACCCTAAGCATGAATCACGCGACACTAAGCAAGTTCATGCCCATTCATCTTACAGTGAGGGCGAAATGGTGAGAGCCATTCATATTTCATGTCGGCTATAAATGCAAAGCCTGAACGTTCAACCAAGAGCTGATTTGGAAGAGAGGACAAAAGATCAATATCCACCAGCACTCTAGCAAATAAACCCCTATTATTTTTCATGGTATGGTCATCCAAAGACAAAGGAGTACCAATGCCTCTAGTGATGGAAAATATTGCCCTTGGTCTCCAATATTCCAAAGGCAAATTGTAGATTTTAACCCAGACTTGGGTTTTAGTACTCTTCATAGTAGATGGAACAAAGTCTTTTGTCCAATAAACAATCTCAAGAAACTAGGAGATAACAACCATGAACCCATCTCGAGAACCCACCGCATGTCTTCTAAAGAAGAGAACTCAAACTCATAAAAACCCTTCCCAAGAGGGATTTCTTCCCATGGTCCAATAGCCTTCCACACAAGCTACAACTTTTTAGTTAAATCAAGGTGTGTGAGAGGTTTATCCCCTTTAGATAGAATAATCCGACCATGTAAATGGGTCTTGCAATCCTCAAGACCAGGTAAGTAATCTTCCTCTTCAACTTGGACAACAACCATCTCCTCCTTGATACAAGGTGTAGGTAGTTGGGACAAAGGGATGTCACAAGTGTTGAGGATGGGAGCTTTAATGTTTCAAATCCAAGTTAAAGCTTGAAGTTGTTCTGCTTCTTGTTTGGGTTTAAATTAGGATGTTTAGAATCTATGTTAAGATCAGTTTTTAATCCTTAAACAAAGCTTATCCAATCTGTTTTAAAGAAACAAAGTGTTTTTCCAAGCAAGGGAAAACAACCGGTTGATTTATCGAAATAATGGTTGTTTGTACTTAGCTGGCTTAAAGGTTTTGAAACTGTTTTTTGAAGTGGTTATGTAACTACCTAACCCATTCAACCGTTTAAATGCATGTTTTCATAACAGTTTTTTGAAAACGCGTTTTAACTGTTTTGAATGTGATCAAAATTGTTTTAACTCATTAATGTTGCCTTAAACGGCTAGATTTCAAGTTCTATAAATATAGCCTTTCTTTCAAAACAAAATAACGAGTTTTACACAGTTTGAAATAAAAATTGAGATTTGTTTTTGAAAGAAGTTTCAAAGGTTTTGCAAGATTGTTGTTAAAGCTTTGCACTGGTACAAGATCTTATCATAGGGCTTCCTATTTTGTATAATCTCATGTGTTTTCTATCCCTTTCAAAGTTCTTGTAATTGTTCTTTCATTACAACTATAAGTGTGTGAAGTCCTGCAAAGTAAGAGGGTGTTCTGACTTGGTGTGTAGTGTTGCAAAAAGGGTGAGTGGGTCTTGTGGTTTTCAAGATCACCTTTTTGTGGTGTGGTTGTGTAATCTGGATTTGATTACTAGTGGAACTCAGAGGTTGTTATGAGAACTGGATGTAGCTCAAGGTTGAGTGAACTAGTATAAACATGTTGTGTAAATCTCTCTTTCTCTAATTCCTTATAATTGTTTGTGTTAATTCTGTTTTAGCTGCTGGTTATAAACAACCGATTAAAACGCAATTTCAATCGATTAAAATTCTATAACAGTTTTTTTGTATCATTGTTTGATTGCTTTCCTTAAGTGTTTATCTGTGATTGTTTGATAAAGGTTCATTCTTAATCAATTTTTGCGAAAATATTTGACAAACAATTCACCCCCCCCCCCCTCTTGTTTAAGCCATCTATTCTAACAACAAGTATTGCCCAAGGCCTGAGTAAAGGTTTTCCTATGTTCTTACATAACCACCTTCTTAATTGGAACCACTTGTTCTCTTTCAAACAACCCCAAGGTATCAAGAAATCAACAGAGGCCACGACCATTCTTGAAGTTCCACAAAACTCCAAGAAAGACACCTTTGACCCTATAACACAACCGCCAACAACACTCGTACACGTTTCTTTATAAAAATCTTGACTTTACCATAAATTAGATCTGGTTACATGAAAAAGGTGGCAACTTTTGTTGGGTGCAATGCCTTGGCACCACCGCCAGCAGCACCCACACACATTCCTTGATAAAAATCTTGACTTTACCACAAATTTTGATAAAAATCTTGACTTTACCATAAATTAGAACTGGCTACATGAAAAAGGTGGCAACATTACAAATAAAAAGATTTAAGGAAAGAATACACCTTGTATGCAGACGTAGAGAGCCACCGTGCCACTATCGGCAGACTGTCGCGCCACCACCGACCAGCACCCACGACCCCTGCACCACCATCGTCCACCACCAAGCTGGAGAGTGAACGACCAAACACACAAACCCTATCCGCACCAAAACCCTTCGAAGGAGAGAGAAAGAAGCAAAAATCTTATCATAACTATTCGTATGGAATTCTTTTTCAAAAATATCATGAGTGTTTTCAATTAATTGATTCCAAAATACCATTAGTGGTATTGTTAGGCTAGATGGTTTGATAAGAGTTTTGTTATATTAATGCACAAGTTTGATAAAAGTGTATACTGCTGTGAGTGGGTCTGATCAATCAAAGTCCAAGTTGCCTCTCTAAATCAAAAATGGAAAACAAAGTCTAAGTAAAATAATTAGAGAAAAAAGTCTACAATGTCACAAAAATAGAACTGAAAGAAAATCATTTAGAAAAATAAGAAGAAATAGAATTTGCAACAAAATAAGAAACAAAATTTGAAAATCTGGAAAGTTGGAAACTAAGAATTTGTGAACAACATATGAACCACAACCTAGTTTCGAGATCCATGGAGCAAAGAAACTTGTAAAAAGATACAAGCCTCAAGGAAAAATCATGAAGCTCCACCAAAACACTTTCATGGAACATGTTATTAGCATTTTCTTAGTTTTCTTATTTGTAATTCTTTCGTTTTGCCTTAGTATGGAAGGCTAAACTCTTTTAGGTTGATTTTCTTGTGATTTCTTTATGAATTCTAAGCTTCTATGCAATTTAGGTTTTATTATTTCATATCAATAACAAAATGCACTAGAGGATATAGTATTTTTGAGTTCTAATTTCTTTATTTTTTTGTAATTGTTTTTGAATTCATGTTGATGATTTAATTTTGATCCTTAATTGAAATTCTTGTTTAGTTTGTATTATTCTAAACAAACTCTTATTTTCTTAATTCAATAGCTAAAAGATTTAAAAACTTATGAATACACACACGAAGACGAGTAAGGTACTAAATAAATTAGTGGACACAGTTTCATTAATTAGATTTTATTGATTTGGCTGACAAATGTTTAGTTAATTTGATCCTATTTAAAGATTTAATGAATAATATATATCAACTAATGAAGAATTCATTATTGAATGAACTTGAGCTTCAACCTATTCTTTAGTATTCTCTACCGTCTAATACATTTTTTGATAAACAACCTCATCCCTGTTTTATTTTAGTGTTAATTCTAACTTTTATTCTTTGTAGGTAAGTTTTGAGCATTGATAAACAAATTTCATAGATGGATTCGTTGGGAGACGACTTGGTCTCAATTGGCCCTATCTAATTTATCATCATTTTGGTGTTAGATGATCTAGCACTGCATTAGATAGTCTATATTAAAATTGCTTTTAATTTGATTGTGAAACGACAACGATAGATTTGGTTTTGGACTCATATTTTCCAAATAAATTAGGCCTTGTAGTTAGTTTAGGTAGTATAGGTTTTTAGACTTGTATATGGGTCCATAATAGATTGGAGTTTGAATTAAGGTTTTTATCTTATCTAGGGTTTCAACTGGATCAGTTCAAGAGAAACCTTAGGCGAATCATGGAAAGGGAGTGATCTAATTAGGTTACAAGGTGCTTTACACGCCTAGTTCATATAGAAAGTGTGACTAGGTTGCACCTATGTTTGAATTTGATTTTCTCCCTCTATTTTCTTCACTATTTGGCCGAGAATTGAACCTATAAATAAGGTGTTAGGACTGTGTAAATTTTAGCTTATGAATGAGAATGTTATGTTGTCCATTTTTGAGCATACACTTATTTTTTAGCTGTGTCTAAGTTATTATCCTTAGAAGCTTAACCTATACTCCTTCTTAATGAGTTGGTCTTACCTCTCACTTTGCCTCTTACCATAATTCCATTTCAATCACTGAAACACTCTTGATTCAACCTTGCTTCTGTGCTTCCAATTACTCTTCCACTTCCATCAAAGTTCAAACTACAAATATGCTAGAAGAAAGAGCCTAGTAGACCCTTTCCTTGGGAATGACCATTGAATCCTTTTTGAATCTTTGGAATTGAGGTTCTCTCCTTAGGAACGATCACCAAATCCTTCTTCTTTCAGATAGAGTTCATCTCCTTAGAAATGGTCATCGAATATTTTTATCTTTTCAGATTGAAACCTTCTTCATTCATATGAATGGTCATCAATTTCATTGTTTCTACATCTTAGATTGATGGTCCACTTCATTCATATGAATGACCTATATATCTGGCCAAAAGCCTTGCTCCAACTGGCCCAAACCCGACTCCAATTTTCCTAAGGCAAATTCTTCCTGCACCATATCAATTTTAACCTCCACCATATCAATTTTTTAAATTTCCAAAACTACCCTCCAACACCATATCAATTTTAACCTACACCATATCAATTTTTTAAATTTCCAAAACTACCCTTATACCAAATTAAAAAATCCAAAATAGTAATTATAATTGAGAAATAAAAAAATACATGCTGGAAAAAAAATTCTGAACACAAAACTAAAAATACATTCTGGATAAAAAATTTAAGAATTCAAAAATATGTTCCGAAAATTGAAATCCAAAATATTTCAGATAAAAGTTTCAAAAATAATTTTTCCCATTTTTGTGTAAGGTTATTTTCGTTATTTAGGATGGGTATTTTTGTCATTTTCTAGAGCTGATTGGGTGCATGCTGAAATTAATATGGTGAAGGAAGAAATTGCCTTTTCCTAAGCACAACTTTGACTAGCACAAGCCCATCTCCCACTGACAAAGTCCAGCTCTAATCATCCCAAGCCTAGCTCCGTTTAGCACAGGTCCAAATCCAACTCACACTTGCCCAACAAAACTAGTTCAGTGGCACCTTCTTGCTTCTTTTAGTTTTTGGAACCCAAATAAAATTAGTGTCTCTATCTTTACTTATCTTTTACTATAGCCATATGAAAATTTCAAATTTTTATATTACCCAATAAAACTTAGTGAAGATGGCAGCTGTCAATAGTTAATTTCGTCCGGATAAAATTTGTGTCTAAAGAAAATTAAAAAATGTATTAATTATAAAATCATTAAAATATTAAATAAACAAAAATATAAAAAGAGAAAATAAAAGTAATATTAAATAAGAAAAAATGATGAAATTATAAAATTAAAAATATTATTTGTATGGTTAATAAAATAATTGCCAATACTTTTAAAATTACAAAAATAAATGAAAAGGTTTGGACCCAGCCCATTTATCACTTTGCCTAATTTTAACCTAAAAAAGTTAAAAAAATAAAATAAAAATTTTAGAAAAAACATTATCACACACTCCTCCACTTTTTCTACCAACTCCCCACGCCCAGCTACAATTTACTTTATTATTCCTATATAAAGAGAGACAATAGTAAAGAGGTGGAAAAAAAAAAGGCAAGAGAATGGCACGTACACAAGAAAAAAGGGGGCAACAGAAGGCACAAAAAGAAAAGTGGAGAGGTTTTTCTCTTAACATTAATTTTAGTTTGTTTTTTGGGTAAGTTTTTTTATTAGAGATTATGAGTATGATTGCATTATTTTCTTTGAAATTGGTAAATTTATTTTAATATTGTGTGCCATGGTGAGTTTTTCTTTTCCATATCGTCTTATATCTTGGACATCCACACACAAAAACCCACATCATAACTCCTAAATGGAGGGGATCACAAATATTTTTTCTCATATTCGCACTCCCACTATTTTATTATTTGCAGCATACTTTTTATACATACACCAACAGTATTTTAAGAACCTGGGTCCATTATATTGGGCCAAATGTTTGCTATTTGCTACTCGCGTTTCGTATTAAAATCTCGGTTCATTCGGCTCGATACTTTTAATTATTTCAAACTCCCTCCTTTTAGATTTCCACCATGAGTTTTTTTAAAATCTGGGACAACATGTGCGCCAAGTGTTTCTGCTATTTGTCACCTGTTTTTTACTAATACAGTTACCAACGGTTTCTTAAAGTAAAATAATAAATAAATAAAATATAATTTTTGAACTATACTCAAATAAATTTTAGATATATGTATGACCACATGCGTCATCTGATATTTAATACGAGTCTTCGAAAATAATAATTGATCATATGCACCACCTAATACTCTTTTCAATAAAAAAATAAAAAAAATAAAAAAAATATGTTTTTCTCTTAAATAAAATTCACACAAATAATGTACAGTATTGATATAGTTTGTCCCTTTTTCGCTTACTATATGATCCGTAAAATAGTGTTAAGTTTAGTCGCTCGCACAGTATTATAAATTATACAAAACATAAAATCCTAAAAGATATAAAAAATTAAAGTATATCAACAAAAATAAATAGCTTTGAAGTATTAAAACTATGCAATCTCCTATGTTCTATTATAAATTAAGTATTAAAACTATGCAATCTCCTATGTTAACACATTTGTTTTCTTCATTTTAATTAAAAGTATCGTCTTAAGACGAGTATTGTACGGTGCTAACACCTTCTCTATTTTCTAATTCTTACTAGGGTTCAAACCCAGATCTAGGGTTCTTAGAAAAATAACTTCTTCTTCAACTAGCTTTTGTGAGGAGCACTTTCTTGGTTAGCACCGTGAAGACTCCTTTTCCAACCATTTATACTTTTGTTGCCTTCCATTCTTCATTTCAAATGGTGTAACACCTTCAATCATGGATCAACATCCATCAATAACTCTTCCCTCCCTATTTTTTTAACACTAGAAATCAACCTTCGAGGACTAGTTTTTCCAGAAAACGACTTAGAAACCTCTACCCTACTTAATGTTGTTCACGAGAATCCACCGTTTGCATGGCATTAACATCTACATTTTTTCAAGCATAGAGAATGGAAGATAATGGAACTCCTCCAACTCGGCAAAGATGCAAATCGTTGAGAAGCTAAAGATTGCTCTAAGTGGGCTTCCAAAGTATGTTCATGTATTTCCTCTCACATTGAGTACCAAAAAGCGCAATAATGTCCAGTGGGAATTTTCCTTAGGCTTCTCATCTATATGTGTTCAAAAATCTAAATCTAAGTAAAGTGTCACTAATCAAATGAACAATCCTAAAATAAACTCACATCACCTTAGGAATGGTAGCCCCAATTTCACAACCCTGAATATGTGTTGGTTGAGGAACCTTTATGGATTGTTCCACAATTCGTATTACTTATAAGATCAACTTCATCAATCCTTGAGACGACTGAAAGTGGGAAATTAAGAAGAACTTGCCACAATCCATGGGGGATCTCCAATGAGCAACATACTCCACCTATGGTGGTTCACTTTGACATTGATTACAACATGTCCATTGTGAATCTCGTTCAACCAATTGTGGTAGCTGATGATAATTTCATTTAGGCATAAAGGGTTTTACCCTTCGTCCAGACAATGATGTAGCTGGTGATAATGTTGAGCAAGCTACTTATTCCTCATACTCCTATCAATTGAACTCATCTTTGCCTCCTTGTGTACCAAGATTCAGATTGTTGGAATCCTTCCTACAATCTGATCATGGTGCACACTCCATTTTCCTGAAAGGCTTTCATAATGAATGCCAATATATGAGAATTGGACACATTCCATTTGGTGCTCTAGATAGTCTGACAAAGATTATTGTGGTAGCCCAGAAGGCTGACTTACTTCTCCCATGAATTCATGAGTTCATACATATTGGCATTTCCCTTATAAACCTCCCGTCTACCTAGAAGAAAACAACGACTTTAAAGAATGGAAGGATCATGTAGATATATTTGAGATTTAGATGAAGCTTAACATGTTGTTGTAAAAGTGCCACAAATGCTACAATGCTATTAAGTTGTATCAACAACGTGCCTAGAGCACCTTTTTTGCTTTTAGGTCAGTCTATTCAAGCATCACTAAGAATGCAAAGCTCCTCATTGCCTTTGACCATCCCCAAACATTTTTGCCTTATTTTTGTTGTTGCTTAAAAAAAGGAGAGTATATGAGAATTTGGGAATATTTTCTAAAGGAACAAAAAGGGAGACTACAAGTTAAAGGAGAGCTTCCAACAAAGAGAGATGCATAAGCTTAGTGGGGAGAGGTTTTCAAGCTAAGAGTTGGAAATTTTTACATTTTACATTAACAAACTATTTTATGAAATCTAATTTTATGATCCCAAATCATTTTCATCTTATTGTAATTTGTATTCATTTGTTTAATGATTATATCTTACTGATATGATCTGAATAATCAAAATTCAATAATTTAAGAAGTTTGACAACCTATAAAACTTATAAGTAAGTTGAAGTTAAAAAATATTTGTGAAAACTTGATCTTGTTGTCTCTTAATGAAAACCTCATGTTTGAACTTTTATATTTTAAGCACCATCAAAATGAGGCAGATTGTTAGATCAAAGTCCAACAACTCCATAGTTTTGATTAACTGCTTCTCATAACAAAGTACAAAGCTTGAAGATGCATTGTCTATAAGATGGTACATTACAAAAAACAATAGATCTTGCAAGACGCAAGTGCTTTGCATAACATATGATACAACACCTTGTACTTTCCACTTCATATGATAAGTTAAAACTTTAACAAATGATAAGCACATACAGTCTTCAAGATTATGTTGTATGTAACAAAAATAAAAGCCTATTACTATTTTTCAAGGAATGTATTCTTCTTTTGTCTGCCCTAATGATTCTCAAGTCATAAGTCTACATCAAGATCACTTGAGATACGAGCTAAAGTTGTTTTATTTTAAAAACCATTAAGATATAAGTTTACATAAACTATTGTCCAAGTATATGCCTTAAATTTGCAGCATGGATAGCTACATAGAAAGGTAAATTCAAACTTGGACTCTCGTCCTAATCAATATGAGTTTATTCCAGCACTTGCAAATCTTTGTGCCTATCATACGAGCAAGATATTAAAAATGTGCATGCATGAAAATCCTGTGAGATGTTCTTTGATATTCTTAACATATACAAAATGCATAACCAGATGTTGAATTCATTATATCTTTAATAATATGTTAGAAGTTTTGAATATTAGTTGGTCATCTTTGTTGAACCAAGTGGTGTTCAAGCTTTGAAGAATTCAAACCCTTTGAAGGATGTTGAAGCCTTGGTTGTGCTTGCTGTTGTTGTGCTGCTTTAGTTAGGATATGGGGTAGATTGTGTATGTAATCCACCTCTTGATTGAATCCAAAGCATAGGCATTCTCAATCTTTTTTGAAAGAAATTTTTTTTTTAAACTAAGTTAAAAACAACCGATTGTTTTGTCGAAACAACCGATTGTTTTGTCGAAACAACCGATTGTTTATACTTTAGATGTTTTTAGAAAAGATTGAAAACTGTTTTTCAAATGGTTGAGCTGTTAAAACCAAAACAACTGATTGATTCGAGGAAACAACCGATTGTTTGTTTTGGTACCATAACAGAAAAACTGT
>Ga0123342_1009071_pt1 | contig 12117 bp, 8 predicted proteins | sample Turbeawhitnodule_FD_89960 | JGI IMG/M metagenome (GOLD analysis project Ga0123342, IMG submission 89960) | Root nodule microbial communities of legume samples collected from Mexico - Turtle bean Mexico white nodule | ecosystem: Host-associated > Plants > Roots > Nodule | place: Mexico: Nepantla... | reverse complement strand
GAGAGATGAAACTTAATCCCAATTTTTCCAATTGAAACAACTAATTCTTTGTTTGTTTTCTTATTGATCAGTGCCAACACAATTAATTCAAAACTCTTTTAATTGTTCTGTTTTTATATTTAGTGATTATTGTACTTGATAATTCACTGTTCTTTGTGGGATCGATATCCGTCCTTAGGGACAATTATTACTTTTGACAAACGCGGTGCACTTGCCGTAAAAAGTCATCACCTATCCTATCGAGTGTTTGTTGAGCTTATCAGGTCATCCGCTATCGGGCCGTTATCGGACCACCCATAACATATATCTCCATGCACGAGTTAGTAGCCTTGGCGTGAGGGGTGTGTTGGAAATCCCACATCGACTAGAGATTAGAATATTTCATTGTATATAAGTAGATGCAAACCTCACCTCATGAGCCGGTTTCATGAGGTTGAGTTAAGCTTAAAGCCCACTTCTTATCACATACCTTCTTGTAAAAGACAAATTTTTATACCGCATTAATTGAAAGACTATTTAGTTCTTTGCTGGTGATATCATTTGCACTTTGATTTTTGTTTGTTTATTATTCAGTCTTCATAATTTTTTCCTATAAGTCATAGAACTTCTGAACTAAAAGGATATGAAAGGGCACAATGTTTCATGTGTTGAAGTTAAGGAAGTTCTTTCACAGAAAAAGGTGAGTAAATTCATTTACAAGTAAACTGTTGGCCACACCCCCAAGTTGAAGCCCAAAGAAAATGACACAAAGCCCTTTCACATAACTTATATGTAAAAAAATAGTTGAGACAATCACACTAGAAACATGTTAATGACTGTATTATTTGACTTTCAAAAACAAAATTATCCAAACCGGTCCAACAACAAAGCAATTGAACCCCTGCAAGAAAGGTAATGGTACCTTCCAAAACTGTACCTCCTTTGTTAAAAAAATCCCTTCCTCAATTCTCTCCTTTACCAACATAATCACTGCAATATTTCATTTTATCCTTTGAATATCCATTACCAAGTGATTTCTTTGTCATACACTATCTGTAGTCTTATATAATGGGACCCTTCTATCTTTTATATCAGTGAGATATAGTAGCAGTAAACTAAATTCACACGAGATTTAACATACAGACACACTGTTTCAAATTGAAAATTTCATTAACAAGATAGTTTGTACTGGTGTCTTATTTATAGCTTTAGACATACAATATTGTAATATATTTTGAAAAACTCATTTGTGTAGAAAGTACAAGATGGAGTGTGTAATTGACTGCTTCTACTTCAATTAATCGGTGCATTCAATTTCCTTCATTCAATGAAATATGACTACTTAGCAAAGAAGCAATCATATTCCAATAGTGAGGCTGATATGATCTCATTAATATCATTTGAGTTATTCTTAAATGATTAAGATTCTATGCTCTTAAATCTCTTCCTACTTAATTTCTACATCTCTATTTAAGAGAATTTTTCGAACAAAGACAAACTTCTTATAAGGAGTAGTCAGCCAGAATTGAAATATAGATTGTCAGAATCACCAAGCAATTATTATTCATTATTCACATTGTGACCCACAATTTTATCTTAAGGAGAAAGAAAAGGATGGAGAATGACCCCATTTTCATGTATATGAATTGAAAAGAAGCATACGGTTTGAATAAAATGGTGTTGACTATGCTGGTGAAACATTTCTTGAAGCAGATTCTATGGCACCCTCAATCTTATTGATGCAAGATTTGTAGAGAAATCCAAGATAATCCACTATGTTGTCCTCAGATACATCCTCTAAAGGGTTTATCTCGAAAGACCACTGAATAAGAGTTGATTGATCTCCATAATCGACTAGTTTTAGTGAGTTTATAGATCCATCTAAACCTACATTGCTAGCTTCCATTATGTAAACATAGCTATGCGATGATGAGTCCCGCGAAACCAACCTCTCCCTGATCCATGACCTTTCTCCGTCTTCTTGAGGAAACATGAAACCTGAAACTAATCTAACATACCCCGGTTCATCTTCATCTCCAGTCAAAGCACTGCATCTTTCCACCATTGGCATCCATTCAGGTAGTCTTTTAGTTTGAGAGACCAAGCTCCAAACCTTGTCAATAGGTGCACAAACTATGCCACCAACTGAACCATGCCATTTACCATTTCCCACTTCAATAGCCTGAACACATGAATCAATATTAAAATAATCTCTAACATACAACAGAATGTGGCAAGCTTGTACTGAATCACACTCCATATGCACTTAACTTGAGATAATATTTCAGAAGTGTACATAAATTGCAAAGGAAAAGATGACTCGGTCACTTTTGAATCAAATGAAGACATATATACATACCATGATTATTTTTATGATCTTATATTGCTTTGGGGTTGATAACTTGAATTAATTTGAAAGATCTTTACTGTTTCATCATAGCATGCTACCAGAAACTCTTTAGCTCCTTATTACTCCTCAGCCAGAAAAATAACAGCAGCTCGGATTAAAATATAAATGCATAGCCTACACATACTTGGCTGAAAGTTATGTTGATTACAGCTAGAAAGTTAGCTTTGTAGTGCAAAAAAAATGTTTTCGTTATAACATATGAATGCAGCATCTTTCTCACAAAGCAATCGAGATAACCAAGGCAGATTGTTGTGTTGTTTTGAGAAAAAGAACAAAAACAGTGCTGCTACTTTTATTTCTGAACTGATAACTCCTAGGTCCGACTTAGATGTTTCCGCCTATGTTATTAACATTAAACTGCAGTTTCGACCAATTATGAACTTTTCTTTTACACAAATCTCCATATAAGAAGACATTCTTTTAATAACATGACATGGTAAGTTCACTTTCAACTCTTAACTTCAAAGAACCTTGTGACTTTAAGGATTATAAAAACAAACAAATATATATATATATATATATATATATATATATATATATATATATAAACAAGTGTCATGTATAAATTTTCAATGGCACAAATGATGTTTCATTGCGATTTTAGTTTTAAATTGCGATTTTATTTATTTTATTTTGTTTTATTGGTGGAGGAGCTATCAGAACATGACATCACGAGCTCTTATATTTGATTTTTTCTCCCAAAGTTTCACTTTCTTTGTATTTATCCTTTTTTTTATGCTGTACAACATCTTCAAGTCGGATAAGTGCTGACATGTTAATCTTTCTACTTTCCTTCCTCATTCCAATCAAACCTCTGAGATGTATTAGATTTTAAGTTTTTTTCATTAATTACAAATATAAATATTATTAATTTAATTTTACAAGTGCTTAAAAATAAATGAACATAATTCTATATTATTACTGATATGTTTCATAAAAGAATCACGACTACCCATTTGAAATATCATTAGATAATTTGAAGTAAATGCCGATAACTAATTGAAAATATTTTTTATCCATTTTTTTTCTTAATTGTTCGGTTATATATATATAATATATATAACGTATGTCTTTTTAAGTCATTCTAAGATTTAATTGTATTTTACTTGCAATTTATATATTATAAAATTTAATTATTAGATTATTTGTAATTTATTTATTTATGAATACAAGAGAAAGTTAAAACTAAGAACATAACAAGAATTATATAAACAAAATTATCTGTTTATTTGTCAACTTTTTGTTACAAAATGTTTAATCACTCTCTTATAAAAATGTTTTACAACTATTTTGTAGAAATTATTGAACATTTAACAGTAACAAAAATTACAAAAATGATTCAATCATTGGTTTTAATTTTTTCAGAATTTACATTAAAATCAAACTAAATTGAATTCCTAATCAGATTTCTAAAATATTATTTAAATATCAAATTTTAATTATTTATTAATTATTTCTTAAATAATTATTCGAATCAAACATTAAAAATATATTTATTAATTACTCATAATGGATTAACTCATAAATTTTAATCTTGGGATAATTATCCGTACTCTTCACTAGGTTAAGTTTATTTTGGGCTTTACCTGTAGGTCCAGTTCAGACCTACAATTTAGCCTTGGAGATTTTTTTTATATATATTTTTGTTCTAATCTTTCAAAAATTCAAAGGACAGCTTAGCTTTATTTTTTTACTAGGACTGATTAGGAATAAAAGGATAAAATAATAAAAAAAGAATAGGGGGAAAATATATTGCATATGAGCTGTAGACATATATACTTATTTTATTAAAACATATATTATAAATTAAATCTATAAAATTATTTTTAATTATGTAAGTTATACTAATATTTTAATTTGTATAACCCATGACAAATATTTATCTTATAAATTAAATAAATTATAAATATATAATTTATATTAATAAATAAATAATTTTAAACATATGATAAATAGTTTATATTAAATTTATTTAATTATTAATTATTTTTTAAAAACTTAAAATTAAATTTAAAAATGATAAATTGAAAATAAAAGGTTAATTATCTTTTTTGCTTGAAAACAGCATCATTCAAGAAAATAAAGTAGTACTTAGAAACAATACTATTATTTATTATTTGAGATAAGTATTCAATTCATTCATATATTAAAAGTTTATATGGATTAAAAACTTAATTAAGGATAGAAAAACATATTAAAAGTATATTATAGCAGCATTAGTGAATAATTTAATTTGTTAATTGGTGTACTGTTTGTGTGTGTTTTCCTAAGAAGCCGAAGAAGGAGAGTCTGAGTGTGACTGCGTGAGGGGTTCCTGCGTTTCTTCTTCCAGAGCTTTTCATGGAGTTCGCAGCACTCTCTAGCGCTACCCAACTTGGGACCTTCAACCCTCTCAGAATCAGCCTTCAAAATCCAACACAACACAACCCTCTTCCATTTCGCTATGCTTCTTTCCCTTCTTCCTCTCCCAGAGTTTGCTCCTGCAAAGCCATCCTCAGCACCCACACACCAACCTCTACCCACAAAATGTTTGGACCACATTCCGTTGATTTTGAACTCTCTGCTTTGACGGCTTTGTCCCCACTGGATGGTCGTTATTGGGGCAAAGTCAAGGAACTGGCTCCTTATTTGAGTGAATATGGCTTAATCTACTTTCGGGTTCTTGTTGAGGTACTCTTTTTGATTCCCCTCTTTCTTGAGACCCTTTTTATTAAAGAACCCTTTTGTATTTTCTATTCTGAACTTTTTATTCTGGGTATTATTGTTTTCTGATGTTGTTTATGTTGATTCAAACTTTTTTTTATTGCGTCTTGTTAGATAAAATGGTTGGTGCAGCTGTCTTTGATTCCTGAAATTGTTGAGGTTCCTAGTTTCAGTGAGAGTGCTAAGTCTTTCCTACAAGGCGTGATTGATGACTTTAGTGTTGATGATGCCTTGGAGGTTAAAAACATTGAGAGGGTCACAAATCATGATGTGAAAGCCGTGGAGTACTTCTTGAAACAAAAATGTCAATCCAATGCTGAGGTGGCTAAGGTTGTGGTTCACTTGGTGTTTCTTTGTGGTAGGCTGTGCACTGATTTCTGTTTTGATTACGAGCTCTGATGGATTCTGTTATTCTAAAACCTTTTTGCAGGTGCTTGAGTTTTTTCACTTTGCTTGCACATCTGAGGATATAAATAATCTTGCCCATGCCTTGATGCTGAAGGAAACAATGAATTCTGTTATGTTTCCTGTCATGGATAAAATAGTCAAAGCTTTGTGTGACATGGCTAAAGATAATGCACATGTTCCAATGCTTTCTCGCACTCATGGACAGGTATGTTCTTTTGTGCATTTGGGCTAATTCAAATACTGTTGTTTTTAATGTTGGTTTTTGTTAGCAAAAGAATTCAAACCTCGACCTATCCCTCCCACCTTCCCTTCTACTTTGACCTCAAGCCAACTTTATATCTCTGCCATTTCACATACTTGACTTTGAAATGGCTGACAATTGGTTTTTGCTTTTGAACTGCTGCTGTATGAAAGGTGGTAGATACTGGATAGCTCCTCTTTAAACCATTTGCAATTCATTAGTGTTTATTGTTCTTTCACTTTATCAGTTTTTAGTTATTCATTGTTAAGCACTCATGATGGAACTGCAATTTTTCTGCCTACTCACCAGCCAGCTTCACCAACTACTTTGGGCAAGGAACTGGCTATCTTTGCTGTAAGATTAAGCAGAGAAAGGAAGGATCTGTCTCAGATTGAGATATTGGGGAAATTTGCGGGTGCAGTTGGAAATTACAACGCACATGTTGTTGCATATCCCAATGTTAACTGGCCTCGCGTTGCAGAACAGTTTGTACATTCTCTTGGATTAAGTTTTAACCCTTACGTTGCTCAGGTATGGTTTCAACTTTTAATTTTTAATTTTTCCCTGTTCAAGTTTACCACATTATGCAATTTATTTAAAAAAAATGAATCATGAGGTTGTCAGGAGCCATGTAAAATTTGTAGACGTCTGCTATCTCTATTTGTAATTTTGTATGTATACATTGTTTTAAAAAAATTCATTGATTCTTAATGAAGCTCATTTTAGTTTTGTGGTTAGTTCTATTCTTATAGTAATATCTTGAGTGCTCATAATCAAAGCTAAGTTGACATATTATTTAATGATCATCTGATCTAACCCTTGAGATGATAACTTAATATATAATACTGATAATATTACTCTTCTCTGTTAACAGATTGAAACCCATGACTACATGGCAAAGCTTTTTCATTCGCTCATCCAGTTCAACAATATATTAATTGACTTTGATAGAGATGTATGGGGTTATATATCTTTGGGCTACTTTAAGCAGGTGAGCTTTCTAATGTAGTAGCTATAACTAGGGTATGGTGTTATAGTACAGAGCAAAAATAATGTTTTGTTCATTTTCAAATTTCCTTTATGCAGATTACTAAGGCTGGGGAAATTGGGTCATCAACTATGCCTCACAAAGTTAATCCTATTGATTTTGAGAACAGTGAAGGTAATCTAGGTGTAGCTAATGGAGGTCTGTCTCATCTAAGCATGAAGTTGCCGATTTCACGTTGGCAGGTAAGATCTACTGTAGTTTTTATTTTTTCTTTTTCTGGAATTGCTATTATTCTAAACTATGATGCCAAGAGGATTTTGCTACTATATCTTCTGGAATTTTTTTGTTATAATTTTCTGTACGTACCCACACACTGCCAAAGAATGTGGAAAGAGTTAGCTGAGATGTTGTAATCTATAGCAAATTGATATTGTAAGAGGAATTTCATGATAGGAGAAGATGATTCAAAAGATTCATTTCTTTTTCTTTTCAGTTTTCTTTCACCAATTCTCAAGAAAGAAATTCAAAAGTCTTAATTGTTAAATGAAAATCAATTGAAGGAGAACTATTGAACTTATCTTCTGCTACTTTATTAATCACTCTCATTCGATGCAATAAACCTATTCAACTGTTTCATTGCTTGGTTTCCATTCTTCCAAAATAGAGGCTTCAGGAACTGATATAGCATAATTCTGTTTTATGAGACTTGTTAAGTTGCTTTATCTATTGAACATTAAAATTTTATATATTTTGAAGTTATTTTTCATTGTCTCAAATCTTACTATTCACGATTTAAAAATTAGTTTGGCAGTTCACAATTTGAAGATTTGATAACCTTGTTTAATCTATTGATCTTTGAGCATAATTAATTGACGGTTACAGTCTAATTGTGTTAGCTATTGGAAATAATTGTGATTTTGATAGACATTTTTTTCTTTTTCTGCAGAGGGACTTAACTGATTCAACTGTCTTAAGGAACATGGGTGTAGGTATCGGTCATTCTCTTCTTGCCTACAAAAGCACACTTCAAGGAATGGGGAAGCTTCAGGTATTTAGCACAACACGGGATTTATGCTGCTTTTTTCCCACTATTGCATAATTATCTTTTTTTTATGGGAAATACAGCATTATTAGATGATATGTTTTGGTTATCTCAACTGTTAGTTTCACCTATAGTGTGTTGTCATCTATAAGAAGAATGCACATGTAAAGTTCTTGCCACTGACTATTTTCATAACTATATAGCAAGTTTCTCAGACTTTCTATTAAATCTAGAGAAAAGATGGTAGGTTTTGGTATTTTCATTGAGGTTTCTTGTAACAATTTAGGTTAATGAAGCTCGCTTGAGGGAAGACTTGAACCAGTGCTGGGAGGTGCTTGCTGAACCAATACAGACTGTAAGTATATGCTTTTGGCTTTATATGACTATTTAGTTTAATATTTTTTATTTTATATTGAATTCTATGCATTATTACTTACTTGATGCAGTTCAAGTAGAACAAAAGAAGCAAATTATTCTTTTAACTTCGTTCACTGAAGATAATACAATTTTCTAGTTAATGTGCTTTGGGCGAAGAAAGGTGTGCTCAATCTGTTTCTAAAACAATTAAATGTTGCCAAAACCTGTCAAACAAAAATAATCCCTAAAATGTTTTTGCATAAAAAAAATTAAAGATATACTAAATCTTGGAGAAGATCAATGTGCCAGTTTTTGCTTTCAGTCTTAGATTTGTTGTAATCTGTCAGGAACTCTGAACAGAAATCAGAGAAAAGGAAAGAAAGATTGTATTTCTTGATTGATTGGAAAAGAACAGAATAAAAGAGAGAGAACTGTCCTCCGACCGTCTTTCCTTCACAAAGAGATAATACCCAATTTACAGATAACAGATATGTAGTCTGAGCTCTATCACAACCTTTGATTTGAAGTTGCCCTTCTCTAGCAATCTTTATGCTTCCTGACTTACTGCCAACTGCCACCGTCCCCATTAGCTCCTTGACATGTCACCTACACACCCCTGCATCAAATTGATGCGTGAAACTGTGATTATTGACTTTGTCAACTTCACCAATAAGCTGACTAACATGTTCACTAAGTCTCTCATGGAGTCTTTCTGTTGATGACATTGATAACAAGCTTGAGTCATATGATACATATGTTCCAACTTCAAGAGGAGCTTGTTAAAGATATGATTTGATTACATCAAATAGGAAAATATCTTAACAAATATTTCTCACTATTAATTATTCTTTTTTTTCTTGTTATTGTATCTTTTCTTCATTATAAATAAATAAAAAATACAACACACAATTACAAGCAATTCTTTCAATATCCTCTAACTTGATACTTTGTTTCTACATCCACCTCTCCAGCTTCTGTTTGATCTCTTCTATTCCTTCAGCCTTCCCTCATTTTAGGGGGCCACCCTCCACTCGACCCTTTCCTCATTTTTCACCCTATTCTGCAGTTCGTGCTTCAACTTTGAAATACGGGCTAGTAGGAATGAGGCTGCAACCCACTTGGTTTCTTGTTTGTTTCGTCTCCAACCGCTGCAACATTGGTTTAAATGAATTGTCCACAGTTGTGTGCTGGATTAATGTGTACTCATTCCTCTTGATGTTGCATGTTGTCATTCCGTTAAAAATTTGTACCACTAATAATTTTGCAAATTTTTATTCAGGTTATGCGAAGATATGGTGTTCCTGAGCCTTATGAGAAGCTCAAAGAACTAACCAGAGGGAGAACCGTTAACAAAGAGAGCATAAGAGACTTCATTGAAGGCTTAGATATTCCAGAAGAATCAAAGATAAATCTGTTGAAGTTAACACCTGATACTTATGTTGGAGCAGCTGTTGAATTGGCCAGAACAGTAGAAAATGCGGTGAATATTGTGAATGGATCGAATATTTAGGAAACAAGTGATTGAAGCAGTTTTCCCGATATATTAGTTAATGAGACTATTGGGAAGACAATTTTGCATCCTCACCATCCATTCACCATGTGGCTAGTGTTACTTGATATATGAACTTTAAAATAAGATGTTCCATTTGAAAAAAGGGAGAAAGGACATGAAATTCAAAACCATTTTGATATAGAATGGTGTCAAGGATTTTGTAACATTGGAACTTGTATTGTAGGAGTTTGCAGTGCCAGACCTGAATAATAACATAGGTCTGATGAAAAGCATAAAGGATGTGCCAAATTTAAACCATATGTATTCAGCTTTTTGCCCCATTTCCTGCTGTGGGATATGGATATCTCCATAATGGCAATTTTTTAAATCTCATGTCTAAATATCTAAAGTACTTTACTTGCATCTGAAAGTTATATTTCTCCCTTCTCAGGAACTAAATACAGCCTTGGTCGTTTCAAAGAATTTAATTGGAATATTTTGTCAATGTAAAGGCATTTTATCCTACAATCATATATATATATATATATATATATATATATATATATATGAAAATTGTTAATTTTTATAATAATAATTTCAATAAAAAAAAATGAATTCTTTGTCTCCCTTCGTTTCAATCCAAAAACCTACATAATATGATTAAATTTATCAAACCAAGCTCGGGGTGATTGTTGCATACCTTAAAGAGAGCAACATAATTTGCACACTAGACCGAGTTTTTCTAAGCAACAAAATTCAGGAGGTTATTTCTTATAAATTTTCTCCTTTAAAAAACATTAAAAAAAAACATTTTTAATGTCAAACAGGTAAAGTAGCCAATGGCGAATAATAATATTTACATAAATACTTCTTGAAATTTAATTTATAAACTTTCTAGATTATAAAAAATTAAAATTAAAAATTTATAATTATATAAAAGGTGTAACTATATGATTCAATAATTAATTTCGTTATTTTTCATTCTACAATTTTTATTATCAAACATTTTTAATCAATTTTTTTAACTTTCAATTAATTTTCTAGGTAATTTAGCTATCTGTTATTATCATATATTAAGGAAGTTTATTATGTAATAGTGCTAAAGGGTGTTGTTAATATTTTGATACTTTTAAAGTGGTTTAAAGTATCTCGCGTAATCTAGTTCATTATTGGTTTGAGTCTGCATGACTTAAAAATATTACAATTTTTTGCATAAGTTGTAATCCACTTTATAGTTCACTCAAGTTAAACTCATGGTGAATCGGACTAGTTCACCAACTTCTGATATTTTTTTTTATAAAAAAAAAGACACCATATTTCAATAACAGGGCAATACAATATATATTAACATACATCATGATGATTACATGCATATTAATATGATAATTTTTTTATTGCTTTACTAATTTAGAATTTGATTATAGTGTTCATATTAAAAAAAAGAAGATTGTAAAATAAACTAAAAAGATGTATTTTTTACTTTTAAATTAAGTGAGTTAACTTACTTAAACCAGTGTCAAACTGTGATAGATTAACTTGGACTAATTTTTTTAAGCTTAGTAATAAGTAAATAAGATTGGATTAGCCCATCACATAAATAATATAATCCGTTTTGAAAGCTATATTAGAGAGATAAAGCTGAGCATTGGTTGATAATTTTAATGTGCTAAATCCGATTCCAACCTGTTTCTCTGCTCCAACCTACTACATTATTTACTTTATTATTATTGTTATTATTATTACTATTAGTGCTACTACTATTATTGTTGTTATTTAATTATTGAGTTGGAGTTTCGAATCTGGAATCTAGAATCTAGCAAGCCACTGCTATTCTGCCTGATGTGCCAAGTGGGGCTAAGTGTGCGTCATTTTTTAGGGGTGAATGCAACCTACGACAAGTAAACGCATTCAACAATATATTACATTTTCTCACTACCTCGTATAGTAAATTAATCCACCTAATACTTTGTTTTGTGTTTAAACTTCCTAATACGTTTGGATGAGAAGATTAATGATTTGAGTCGGGAACAGCTATCTTCTGGAAAATGACAGCATGAAAACAATTTGATTGGTAATGGACTGTGTTTGGTTATACACCTTAATTGTCTAAACCACCAAACCCTGGCTTTTTCCCCATACAAAGGATAAAGAAAAAGAAAGATTCATATGATTACAGTGACTCACTCCTTTTTTTCCAACTTATCTCACTCCTCAAACATGCAAAGACATGTTTAATAAATAAATAAGCTAAACATTACAATCGCCTCCATGATTCACTTTGCCGTGTAATAATTTCTTTCTTGGCTGCTATTTTCTCTCACTGTCTTCCCAAATCACAAATTTAACAAACAAATTCACAAGACGGATGATTTGCTTGCCTTGTGTTAAATCTGACAGGATTTGATTTTTGAAGTCAACTGGGATGCAACAAACCGAAACACCGTTCTTTGGGTCTCTATCTACTCTCTCTTTCATCTTTGTTTTTAACCAATTGGTG
>Ga0123342_1009070_pt1 | contig 12117 bp, 10 predicted proteins | sample Turbeawhitnodule_FD_89960 | JGI IMG/M metagenome (GOLD analysis project Ga0123342, IMG submission 89960) | Root nodule microbial communities of legume samples collected from Mexico - Turtle bean Mexico white nodule | ecosystem: Host-associated > Plants > Roots > Nodule | place: Mexico: Nepantla... | reverse complement strand
TTTAAGGTTTCCCTCTTTAGCACATCCTAAAGCTATTCTATATTATTTACAAATTTATACAAAAGAAACTATAAAGAGAGATATTAATTGGAGCCCATTCTTGAATGCTTGTAGTCTTCTTTTTGGCTTTAGGTTTGGTCTTCTCTTTATTTAATTCTTCTTTAATTTTTGAGAAGACTAGAAGGAAGAACCTTAAATGCTTGGGTGGATGGCCTCTTCCTTCATTAGTGAAATCCTCTCTTACTTGATCTCCATCAATATTCCAGCCACAACCAAGATTTTAAATGTGTCATATCGTTCCTCCTCATCAACCTTACCATTTCTAAGCATCATTGCATTCCTATACTCCAGATTAATATGCTAACCACATTTCCAGACCTGATTTTCTTTGTCTTAAAGTGTAGCAGCTGAAACTCCACATCATCCTTGAAAGCTTGTAACGCTTCAGATCATGTCATTCCAAGCAAACTCGAACCTTATGGAGCAACAAGAGATATTCCTAAAAGTGCTAATGTGAAGTTACCTTGCAATGATACTCTTATTTTCTAATTCATTACGAATATCACACTTAGTTGTAATAACTTTACAAGTTTTAATTTTCACTCAACAACACTTAGAAAAAAAATTCCATCTAACTCTTAAAACTCTAAAATATCCAGGTTATGGAAATGGATTGCAAAACTAAAAGTCACGAAATCGATAATAATTTTTATGGAAGGCGGGAGAAGCTTATGATTATTCTCATAACATATGCCATGAGGATAAGCAAAAAAATAATTGTATTAGATAATAAAATATATTATTAGATAATTTAATTTTATCTTTAATAAGGTTGTAATAACTATTTGTTGTAAAAAAAACTAACACCTCGATTGAACTGTTAAAATTATTAATTATAACTGGTGTATGTTTTTTTTATAATTTTGTAAATATTTGGTGGATTTATATTTTTAAGTTATATTCTTAAAATTTTTAAATGTGATTTATATATGTTTTATTTCTAATTCTAAAAAGTAAGTTGGTTATTTACTTTGTTTTTAATAGATAATTTCGTGGTAGCATATAGAAAAAATAATATTTTGGTAAGTTAGTAAGGTGGCAAATTGTTTATGCACCTCCATAGTTTCTTCCGACACTTCAATACTTTCAAAATTATCGAAATTGTCCATTCTGAATTTGTATTCCGAATACTAAATTTTGTATTCCAAATTGTAGAATTTGGAATACAAAATTTGCATTCAGAATTATACAATTTGGAATGCAAATTTGAATTTGGGATCTTCAAAGTTAGAGATTTGTCAGAGATTCACTCCAAGCTAAGTCCAACACTGACATTTCTTAACCATAAAGCAAATTAGTCTTCAAGGCCCTTCTGGCGAAATTGGACTTTTTTTCATGGTTCAGGATGCTCTACGCTTAACACTTCAGAATTCGCTAAACCATTTCTTCTTTGGCTTTCAATTGTTTTGGCTTCAATTCACTTAGCATATGTGGAAGTCCTCAGCGTTTTGAGTGTCTTTCATGAGGCTTGTTCTCCGTACTCAATCCAATGAGTCATTCTTTATGCGTTGGGCGGATTAACTCTTTTTTCTTCATCCTTGTTTGTTTGTTTTTCTATTTTACCATTTCTACAAGATTTTTATGCAAATTGCTTCTTTTCTTCTCTGTCTTTAGGTGCAGCTAGAGTTAGAGAGCTTTCGACATGCTTTATACTAGTTTTTACATATTTTCCACACTAGTTATATGCCTATTAATCTATGAATTTTGCTACTATTTGAAACTTATCAATGACTCTTCCTTCTTTTGGAACATGCTTCTCATGCCTTCTTCACTTTTGTTTGATTTTAATGCTCATGTCAACCAAAAATTATGAGACACAAATTGGGCTTCATAGGTTTCTTCCTTACATTTTTTCTTCCTAATGATAATATTGTTGAAATAAAAATAGCTACTTTAATTCAAAAGGGGGTGAATTGAACCTTGAAAGATTTTCGCAAAACCTTTATTTCTTGATGTAACAGTGTAAATTGAATTGGTTGTTCAACAAAAACAACAAATTCAAGTCAACAATAGAGAAGATGTTAAAAGTTAAAAATCGATTATTTCTGAAAAATAAATAATTTTAGTTATGTTCAAAAATATCAAAAAGAAAATTCACTTAAGTTCAACAACTACAAAAAAAAAAAGCAATTGTTTCATATTTGTGCAAAATTATATCATCTTGTTTAAGAATTTAAACAAATTATTATAGAAAACATGTGGTTTCAGTATTGGCAGAAAGCAGTAGACAAAAGTACAACATATTTTTTTTTTAAAACAATTTATACAAATTTTATCAATAAGTGGTAAAGAAAATGTTAACTAGTCTTTTTCAAAAAATTAATTGGTTCAAAATACAAAAACAATATATATGTAACAAATTAAACTTCACAAAGATAAAAAAAAAAGTCACAAGTATTTTTATACTAGTTCACACTTTTCAAGAGTTACTGCTTCACACCAAAGTGGTTTTCTCTAAAACAAGTGATCCTTTACAAAGAACACACAAGAAAGCAGTTCTTGAACCCTACAAGATTCGATTATACCCATGTAACACCCTGTTACAGTTTACAGCATCCAATAAACGCTATCCTGCACAATAATACAATGTAAATAATTAAAAACAAGTATAAAGAAACAAAAACACCTGATACAAAAAACAAAAAACACAACCATGTTCTAGTTTTCCAAAAACAAAATGATGATCCAAAACCTCTAAGAAAATCTGAAAATATCTTTGAAAAAGTTGTAAAAATTGTTCTAAACACACTTCAAAAACTTTTTTCTTGGATCCATCATCTTATTGAGAAAAAGATATATCACATATACAAGACAAACTAAAATAAAGACTACCTAAACTTCATTAAACTTCATCAAACACAACTTGGACCCTTGATCTCCAACAAATTCCCCCTATTTGATGAATACAAGCAACCCAACAAACTTAAACAATCTTCATATCTTGATCTTTTGTCATGCACAATGGAAGCAATGATTAATATAGCCAAACAACAGGGAAACCTTTTCATCCTGGAGACAATTTCTCATGCAGCAACATATCGATACCTCTGCGTCTTATTGTGCTTTTTCCTTTTTCCCTTGGTTTTCATCAAACAGAAATAGGACAGAGAAATAAACAAAATTTCTAGTTGAATAAGTATATCAGTCCATTAAGATAGCAATAAATAGATAAATAAAAAAGTAAAAGCAGGAATAGTAGTCCTACAAGAGTAACAAATAATGTTCAAGGTGCACAACACCATACAACTCAAAAAAGAATTAGAGTTTAAAATTTGTTAAGCATATAGAGAAATTAACAAACTAAAATAAGGATAAAATAAATTATGAATCATGATGATAAAGCTCTGCAAGTTGCTCCTGGACTATCTCAATCTGGTTATCAAGGTGTTGAAACCTTGATTCGGTCATCTCAAAATACTCCCTCTGTTGGCAGAAATGGAATTCATCTTATACACCATAAGTCTTTCAAAGCAGGATAGAGGTTCACCATGTTCAATATGTGGCACATAGAAACCAATGCGTTAATTTCTGACCCTTAAACATTCTCACCATCATTGCTTGACCCTCGAACATAAGTAGCTTCTCCATTCTTGATGATCCACACATTGTTAACCTTTTGAAACCCCATTTTTGTCAAGGTAGGACAGTCCACCTCACTTCCAACCTTAATGGTTTCAGTTAACTCATCCTACAAATCAACTTCAAAATGCTCTATAAATTTTGAAACCTCAACAACAAAAGGAAACCTATAGTCAACAAGTCTTTTGGACTTAATTATATGTTCCTTCATCACAAAATATCCAATTTACCTTAATCTTATTGACCAAATAGTACATCAGTATGGGATCCTCCTCAATCAGCATAACATGATTGCTCCCCCTAGGAGTTAGCTGTCATGCCACAACATAGGCTAGGAACCTTTTTGTCACCTTGAGATGTCCCACATGAAAACGACCAATAGAAATATTTTGATCCTTCAAGCAAGAGCGGTAGAACAACATCTTGTTGAACTCATTGATCTCCATAGTGTTTCCTTTTCCAACCTTCACCCTATTATACTTGAGATCAATCACAAATTTCCAAACAATTGGTGTGATCGGCATATTCACACCTTTGACACTGGTCTGCAAATTCTTTCCATCAAAAGAGAGGTTAGTGTAAAACACTTTAAAAATATCAAGATAAATATCGTATGTCAACTGCATAAATGGTTGTAGTTTCTTATGCTTAAGAAGACTCATTGCTTCATTAAGTTTTTGTTCTTTCAGCCATGAGAACAGCAACACTTTGGGAATGTTGATTTGCTTTCTGCTCATCTCATGGAGAAAGAGTGTCATTGCTTCAAAATTTCCAACAAACCAAGTCTCTAGATGACCTGATCGTGAACTAGAGGATCATCTTCTTGACCTCTTTTTCTTTTGAGGAGAGGTTTTTTATTTTTATTATATACAAGCTTGAAAAAGAAATGACAAAGAACTATGTTATGAAGGATGTGAGCATATATGTTGTGCAATTAGGTGATTTAAAGAAGAAAGAGCATTTATTGTAGAAGACATCATTTAATCATTTTTAATTGCAACGTTCCAACTAGTTTCATGGGAAAATGAGATTTTAACTAGTGTAGTTAAATTAAGTGATTTCCTTGAAATTGAAACAAATTAAAAAGATGAAAAAAAGATTTAGTCAACATCAAATCCCAAAAACTTGTAGTGAGTCAAAAACATAAGCTTGCTTCTTGCAAGTAAACTAAAGTCAAGAAGGTGAAAAGTGCCACTAGTACTTTTCCTAATAAAGTGAGTCTTCCCTCTCACAAAAGCTAAAGCTTCCAAATATATCTTATAAGTACAACAGTTCATAAAATGTATTTTATACTATAGACCTAATACTGAAGATTCACTCATTAGATAAACTAATTTATAAGAAGTCTCTAACTACACATATTTATTAAGAAAAACAAATACAAGGCTAAAAAGAAGCATAGATTCACTCATTAAATAAACTAATGTATAAAAAGTCTCATACTACAAATATTTTATAAAAAAAACAAATACAAGGCTTAAAAAAGCACAAAACTAAATTCAAATTATTAGAAATTAAAAAGTCTGAAATTTCAAAATATGTTGTTGACATGAACTCATCAAGTTTTTTTTATTTTTTTTTTTTTAAAAAACTTTCATGTTAGGCATCATCATGCTACTTGACATCTCAGTTAGGCTGACACCTTAACTAACAACAATCATTTGCCATCACAAAAAAAAATTATTATTAAAAATAAATACAAAAATATGGGGGACTAGACCAAAACTCATATGTTAACAAAAACGATACATAGGTAGACTATACCTATTAATAAAGAATTCTAAGAACAGACTAGATGGAAGCCTATTATACCAATGAAAGGATTTTCTATGAATAAATCCTAAATTAGCCAACTTATCAACACACACATTCCTTTCACGAAAAATATGAGTAACCCTAAACCTGATTTTTCCATAGTAATTAAGACAAGTATTCCATCGATTACGAAGCATCCAAGGAACATTTGTCCTAGTAGAAAATGCAACTCAAACCAAGGCAAAGTCACATTCTAGCAAGACATTAGTAAGTCCCAACTTTTGAGCTTCCTCCAAAGCATATATAACACCATAAAATTCAGCAACCAATGCAGTCTGAACGTCAAGAAACGCAAAGAAAGCTCCAATAAACTCCCCCATACTCCAACGGAAAATACCTCCACAAGTGGCAAAACCTGGATAACCCCTAGCAGCCCCATTAGTGTTAATTTTAACCCAGTCTGGTGAAGGAAACTTCCATCTAATAGGAAGAGGACGAAGAACTTTACCAATACGAGTATTAATACCAAAATACTTAATCACAATGAAATCCATCATATCATTCTTCATTGAAACTTTAGACGACTTTCCCACTAGACAAGTTAAATCTTTAATAACTGAAATAACCTTAGAAACCTCAATCTTATCCTGAAAACAAACATAATTCCTCATACGTCATAGCATCAAAATAGAAAAAGTTATCACAACAAACTTAATCAATTTAACCAAAGGACTACCATCACTCTTAATAAAAGAAGAAGATCATCCTTATTAGAGAAATGAGAAGTAGGAAAAATCTGTCGAACCCAACTCCAAATATACAAAGCATTAGGGCATTCAAAAAATAAATGATGAATAGATTCCTCATATTTTTCACAAAGTGTACACATAGAACAAATATGGAGACCTTTATTTTGAATATGCTGATTTGTACGAAACTGCCCATGAAAAAATTTCCAAAGGACAAGAGTTTTGGAAGGTGGGATATCTGAAGACCAAATAAATTTACCCCAACCACAGGGAACTCCTAGTTCCAAGAAAAAAGTCCTAGCCGATTTAAGAGTGAACCGACCAGACACATCTAGAACTTAGTTAGGAACATTCTGATCCGCCCTAACCAGTATATGAATAAAAAGATGAGGCATCTGCTGTAAAGACAACGGAATATTCCAATCACGACTTGTCAAAAACTGAGAAACTGTATCCGGAATGCTAATACCATCAGATAACCTTGCAATATGTGCTAAAGGAGTAGTAGAACACCATTTATCATTCCAGAAATTAATAAAAGAACCTGTACCAACAGTCCAAGAAGTATAATCAATTATAGTAGAATAAAACTGCTTAATTCCAGGCCAAAAATATGAGGATCTATAAGCCATTTTAAACTCGTATTTTGATTTAAGAACCCTGGCTTTCAAGAGAAAAGACCAAGACATGTTGCTATAAGCAAAGTTCCAAGCAAGCTTAAGAAGATATGCATTATTTTCATGGTGAGGGTTAATAATCTTCAAACCTCCATTCTCAAGGGGAGAACAAATCGTAGCCCAATTAACAGTAGTTATGCCTTTCTTCAGAATATCTCCAGTCCATATAAAATTTTTGACACCACTGCTCAACTTGCTTAAGAAGAGAAATAGGCCATTTATACAAATTAAAGCTATATGCTAGAATTCCCTTAATCACCGTATTGACCAACTGAATCTGACCCATCATGCTAAGAGATTTACATTTCCAAGATGCTAGCTTTAATTTGACTTTATCCCCCAAGGGTTGCAGAAAACGACTCTTTGGAGCACCAACAAAGATAGGCACTCCTAAATAATTGAAAGGCAAACAATCATGGCTACGAGAAAGAATACGTTGAATTTTGGTGACAAATCTTGCAGAAATATCCATGGTGAAAAAACTACTCTTAGAATTGTTACATATTGACCCGAGAACTCACCATATGTTTTAAGAAAAGTACTCAGATTTCTAAGAGACTTATTATCCGTCCTACAGAAAACAAAAATGTCATCAACATACAAAACATGGGAGGGAGTGAGAAAACCTTGCGGACCAGCCATATGTAAAATCTTCTTATCATTCACAAGCTTAGAAAGACCTCTACTGAGATCTTCCTCTACAAGATAGAAAAGTAGAGGAGACAAAGGATCACTTTGTCTAACCCCTCTACTACAAGGAAAAAAACCCACCAGACTGCCATTTATTCTGATTGCATAGCAGACTGGACAATAGTACTAATCCAACCGACAAACGAGGGGTGAAAACCAAAGCGTGTCAAAACTAATAATAAAAACTTCCTACTCAGAGTATCAAAGGCTTTATGAATATCAACTTTGTATGCCACATTACCTCCTCAAACCATTTTAGAGAGCATGTTAATAGCCTCTGAAGCAATACCAATACAATCCTGAATTTGTCTCCCCTGCACAAACCCATACTGATTAGGAGAAGTTATTCTGGCAACCATAAGGGCAAGTCGATCTTCCAAAATCTTGGAAATAATCTTAAACTTAAAATTAGCAATGGCTATTGGCCTATAATCTTTGATGGATTTAGCACCCTGGAACTTAGGAATAAGAGATACCATATTACTATTCATTCCAGGGAGAACCCAGCTTTGCTTAAAAAACTGTTGAACAGCATTGCAAACATCTGTCCCAATAATCTCCCAACAAGAATGATAGAAAATACCACTAAAACCATCAAGACTAGGAGCACTATTACCATTAAGGTTAAAAACAACATTCTTGATTTCCAAAAAATCAGGACATTTCATCAACATCATATTCTCCTCAGAGGAAACCAGATTAGGAACATAAGTACCAATAAAATCTTCCATATTACCTGTATCCTGAGCATGAGAAATAGACTCAGCATAAAGAGTTTTATAAAAGTCCAAAATATGTTCCTCAATGATTTTAGGATCCTCAATAACCACATTATCAATCCATAAACGATGAATCCCACCAGAATTATTTTGCCTTTTAACCACAGCATGGAAAAAAGAAGTATTTCCATCCCCATCTTTAAAGCAAAGCATCTTAGCTCTTTCTTTCCAAAACAAATATTGACAATGAAGAGCATGATCAAGCTCCTCATTAGTTATCTTTTCTTGACAGAGAAGCCCATCAATATCAGACATACTAGCAGTCTCTAAATTTTGTTGAATACCAAGGAGGAGGCCCTGCTTAAGAATAATTGCATTGTGAACATTACCAAAAGAGTTTTTATTCCAATCACGAAGCTCAATTTTCAACATTTTTAACTTATGTTGCCAAATAAACATAGGACACCCAACAACCTTATTATTCCAAGATTCATGAATAAGCTTCAGACATGAACTGTCCTGAAGCCACATAGAAAAGAAACGAAAATTGCTAACCTTCTTCAAAGAATTATTGACAAAACTAGCAAGAATAGGGGAATGGTCAGAACAATTCCTAACAAGAACCTGATAAGAACATGAATCCCATTCATCCATACATACTTCGTTACATAAAGCCATATCCAGTCTTCTATGAATTTTATGCAACCCTCTTCTTCCATTACACCAAGTATAACCAGATCCAGTAAAAGGCCTACAAGCAAGATCATTAGTATTAATCCAATCAAGGAAATCATTACAAGAAACCTGATTAGGAGCCACCCCCCTTTACATTCATCCGTCGATAGCACAACATTAAAATCTCCCAAAATACACCAAGTCCCTATGAAGGAACCAAGATCCCTCCACAAAAACCGTCTAGTCAAGTATGTGTTAGCACCATAAACTTCTATAAAGCTAAAACATTTATCATGCAGATGGCAAGATACATAAATAAACTGGTCATTTACCAAGAAATTTTAGGCTAGATTAGGGACCGACAAACACCAAAGCTTTGCAGACTTATTAACAATAGGAGACGTAGCCACCAAATGCATATTAACATATTTGAAAAGGACTTCAAAAGCATCAGTGTACGGCACCATTGGTTCAGCAAGAAAAACCATAAAGGGTTTATGTAGTTTAAGTAAAGTAAGCAACATCTCCACAGTTTTGTGGTATCCCAATCCTCTAACATTCCAGAAAAAAAGAAGAGACTTTCATTGCGACGTTATGGTGAGAACTATCTTAGCAGTTTTTCTAGCTTTACCAGTCCCCTTAGGTGGTCTCCCGAGTTTTCTTTTAGTACGAACTATCTCCTCCCCAGTATCACTGGCATCCTCCTCCATCTCATTAGGATCAATCCAAAATTTTGATCCAATATGATTTTCAACAGTGATATGGTCATAATTAAATTCAACAATGGCAGTAGACGTACTAATATAAGGATCACCTCCCACATCTGTAGTTTCCAAACCCTCGAGAGAGGAAAATTGATTTTGTAGGACTAATGAAGGGGATGGTACAATCATAATTGCAGACATGTGATGACCATTCATATGAGTAGTGAATGGTGTTGTAGAAACTACAGGTGAAGTAGTTCTCTGAAGAGATGGATCCCCCACAGGAGGTGAAACCTCCACATGAAGATCCCCAATAGGAGCATGAGACTCTGAGCCCTTTCCTTGCATAACAACAGGTAGCATTCCTTGTTCTGGAAAATCCAAAGTATGAGTGGATAACCCTTTCCTGGATTTGTGATCTGAAGCATCCTCAAGAGGAGGCATATCAGCAAAATCATCCTCCAGTCCTCGTGGTTTGTCAAAAGCAAGGTGACCCAAGGGTGACCCTGCATTAGCCTCAACAGGAACAACAAAGTTTGAATTATCCGTGGGGCCTTCCACGAGGTTCGGTTGCGGATCTTTCTTCCGATATTCTTGACGTTGTTTAGGAACCACAATCTTCCCCTTATCCGGTTCATCAGAAACTATCTTCTGAGAAGATTTTTTTTGAAGCTTAGGAACACGACCCTGATCATGTATGACCCCACACTGAGCAAGCTCATGCCCTATCATCTTACAATGAGAGAAAAAATGAGGTAACCATTCATATTCCACACCCACCACAAAACTGTAGTTGAACGTTCAACCAAGAGGTGATCGGGAATAGGGGACAACATATCAATATCCATCAACACTCTAGCAAACATACCCCTCTTTTTTCTCATAGTATTCTCATCCAAAGACAAAAGAGTATCAAGACCTTTGATGATTGAAAAAATCGCCCTTGATCTCTAATACTCCAAAGGCAACCTATATAGTCGAACCCAGGCCTGAGTTTTGGTACTTTTCATAGTAGCTGAAACAAAGTCTTTTGTCCAGGCAAACAGTCTCAAGAAACCCGGAGATAACTTCAAGGAACCCATCTTGAGGGCCCATCGCATGTCTTCTAAGGAAGCGAACTCAAACTCATAGAAACCCTCCCCGAGAGGAATTGCTTTCCACGGTCCAAGAGCCTTCCACCGGCTGCAATTTTTTTAGTTAAATCAAGTGTGTAAGGGGTTTATCCCCCTTAGAAAGAATAACTCGACCATTAAGATGGGTCTTGCAATCCTCAAGTCCAGCCAAAATATGCCTCAACTATTCGGACCACAATCATGTCTCCCTTAATACAAGGAGTGGGTAATTCGGACAAAGGAATATCACATGTAATTCCCAAAGCCTGAGCAAAAGTTTTCCTTTGGCCAGGCTTATCATATACCGTCTTCGCAAGAGATATTTCACAATCCTTCAAACAAGTCAATGGGATAAGGAAACCCTTAGAACCCTCCGTCATTCCAAAAGTCACTACTCACCACACCACCCGTGTACAACCGTACCACCACAACACCAAATCTTGAGTATACCACAAATTTTGATAAAAGTCTTGACTTTACCACAAATTTTGATAAAAATCTTGACTTTACCACAAACTTTTATAAAAATCTTGACTTTACCAAAAATTAGAAGTGGCTACATGAAAAAGGTGGGATACTTTTTGTGTACAATAGAAGTTCCAAGAAGAAACACCTTTATAAAGAAAAATATTTAAGAAAAGAAACCTTGTACGCAAACGTAGACAGTCATCGCGCTACCACCAGCGTCTTGGCAGACTATCGCGCCGCCGCCGACCAGCATCCACAACCCCTACGCCACCACCAAGTTGGAGAATGAACAGTTACCCACACAAACCCTAGCCACACCAAATCCCTTCAAAAGAGAGAGAACAAAGCAAAAATCTTCAAAGGTTCAAATTGAGACCCCAATAATATTATTATTTTCAAAAGGCATGAGTTTTTCTTGGGTGAACCTTTGAACATATGAAGTTTTAGTTATAAAGTGAATCAAAACTAAGTACGTGTTTAGATTTAATAAAAACACTTAAAAGAAAAAAAAAAGATATAATAACTTTTTTTTCTATAAATTAAAATGCTTATAAATATTTTCTATAAATATCTAATTTGGTTAGTAAATGATGAGTATTTGAATGATAGATTATTTGAATGACAGATCTCTAATTAAAACTTTCATGGAACTAGTTCCTTGAAAAATTATCTACTTACATATAATTGTTGTATGGATATTTCATCCATAAAAAAATTATGTTCAATATAAAAAGTCTTATATGCAAGTAGATGATTTTTTTTAATCATCCATTTATATAAAGTTTTAATAAGGGACTCGTAAAACAATCCACTTATCTTTCCTAGACCAATTTTATTATTTACTCAAACTGGTTTTATAGAAAAAAAAAAAAAAAAAAAAAAAAAAAAAAAAAAAAAAAAAAAAAAAAATAAAAATTTTTTTTTTTTTT
>Ga0123342_1009069_pt1 | contig 12119 bp, 8 predicted proteins | sample Turbeawhitnodule_FD_89960 | JGI IMG/M metagenome (GOLD analysis project Ga0123342, IMG submission 89960) | Root nodule microbial communities of legume samples collected from Mexico - Turtle bean Mexico white nodule | ecosystem: Host-associated > Plants > Roots > Nodule | place: Mexico: Nepantla... | reverse complement strand
CTATTGGTTTCTTCAATTCATTCAAAGCCCACTGCCAAACATAAAGAAATGTATTAGATAGTAAAGCATGAACAAAATTTCAATATGACAATTAAAACCTCCACAAAGATTGAATAAGACAGTCTAACTGATTTTTTGACACCCACTTAAAATACAAATTGTATATTCAAAAAAGGCAGGTGGATTTTTAGTATCGGCACATTTGCATAATCAAATGGCCATCTAGATGCATTGTAGGGAAATAGCCAAACCAACTCAGTAGAAGGCCGAGAAACAGAACATATGAGCTCTATTAAGAGCCATTGTAGCCACCAACAATTTGGAAGCTAAACTGTGCACAAAACAAGCGCCAAACATTATTTTATATTACTCCAGACCAAATAGATATATTAAATTTCCTTAAATACTGAGCCATGACCACGGAAAAGAGCACCAGTTGAATTTGTTGAAAACTAGAGCAATATATTTTGTATTTATTGCAATAGTAGTGGTTTATAGGAGTATATCTCTGGTTTAGAGGAAGCAAAATATCCTCAATTTAGGTACAGTTAATGTAATAAGCCGATATAAACTTACATCTTGTGTAATAAACATACAATTTCAGTCTAATTAAGTCAATGATTTTCTCTCTCTTTTAACAAGTCTATTTTGCATCTAATTGTTGTTACTAGGTCTATTGGACCACCCATTATTGGCTCATCATCAAACTAGTTGCAGATGCCCAATGTTGCAAACTTCATGCTCAAGATGTCTAATAAGCATGAGGAGGATGTCAGCAATGTCGTATCAATTAGTGATATAGCCAAATTAATGATTACAAGTGGGTGACAACACTCACTTTACAAACTGGTTTTGTAGTTAAGTTAAACCTGAACCATATTACAAGTTGGTGTAAGATTTTCTATCTGATTTTAATATTACTCTCTCCATTGGCCAAAATGGCTTTCGTACGACTACTATTCTCCATGGTCACTTGTCATTGGCCTCTTTTCCAACTCTTAATTAAGAATGTTTTCGAATGTTAAACTCTGGGAATGAGAGAAACATGAGCTGAAATAGTGTATTTCTGAGATAGCACTAGTGCTTTATTTATATTGAGAAAAAGGAATCAATATAATAAATAGAGGAGATTTGATACCTTCTAATAACAAAGATATGATATGAAAATAAATAAAAGTGTTTCTAATTATACATATATAATCTTTTCTTGTAGAAAACAAATATATGATACAAAAATAAATAAAAAATGTTCCATGTAGACTTCTTCATCAAGATCAGCATGCAGAAATGTATTTTTTATGACAAGTTGAAATAGAGTCCAATGATGAATAGCTGCACTGGAAAAGTGAAGTCAAATAGATTTCATTAATAGAAGAGAAAGTGTCAATATAAACTAGTACCAGACCTTGTACTTTGCAGCTAAAACATTTTTCACAAGGACAAAGTTCAGATCCAACGATGTCTTAGTGTGTAGCACTCCCCCCATTTCAGCCACTAACTCATCTATCTTAACCTGCAAGATCACATACATTAAACACTGTCAATTGAGATTAAGAAAAGATGAGGAAGAAGTATAGGAGAAGACAACAAACAACAAAAAATCTTATCCAACTAGGTGATCCAACTAGGTGAGGCCAGCTACGTGGATCACACGATGCCATCAAGCTCAACTAAAGAAGAAATTCACAGGAATTTTATTCACCATGAGATCCCTCTTCACAATCTACTCTCCTCACTCGGACTTCTAGTAACCTTCTTTGCACATGCCCAAACCACTTTAAAGAATTTTGCCATCTCCTTAATTGGTATCATACCAATATCTTCTCATGTATTATCATTTCATATCATGCATCTTCTCATTCTTATTTCTAGAACTCCCACCTTTTTTCTCATCCCTTCAAAACATAATATTCACTACGATAGAATATAACTAAACATACAGTAGGACAACAATACTTTCCTTTAAATTTGGTTGGTACCTCGTGATCAGGAATAATCCTCGATGTCTATTGCGTTTTTAATTGTCAAAACAGTGCTGCTCATTATGTAATTTAGAATGTTTTTTATTTTATCCTTGCTATAATTTATTATTTATTACAGGTGTATCTTGCCATTTATACTAGGATTATGTATTTAAAAACAATCCCATGATTACAGGGATTTGATTCCTTAGAATTAGCTCTCTATATTTCCTAAAATAACCAACAAGCTCACGTATTTATAGGTCCAAAGGCCTCATTATTGAAACATAGAAGAAATATATTATTCTTTCTAAATCTGAGATTAACCATCTAGTTTGTATCACATGTGTTTCATCTGTTATTTTCCCATTATTTTCATAATTTTGATCCATTTTAATTTAGTGTTAGAGATATGATTTGATTATGTTAGTGATATGATCCGATTATGTTAGATATATGACAAGATTTTATTTAGGGAGATATGATATAATATGATAAGGAAATACCTTACAAAATATTTCCCATTAGAAGGTATTGATTTTGTTCCTTATTATTGTATCTCTTCTTTATTGTGTATAAGAGTACTCATGCATGTTTAAATCACACAATTACAAGCACTCCCCCCTCTACAGGTTCCCCTTGTTCTGTGTGAAAAACTCACTGGAACAGCCAATTGCACCAATTGGGCTGCTGTTGTCCACTTGACCACCAAAATGGCAAACATTCCTGCCGCCAATAAAAAATGTTGGAAACAGATTGATGCCTCTCTATACAATGTTCTTTGGTTTTCCCTTGCTCCCAACCTACAAGCATAGTTCCAGGTTAATACCTACCTGTGTTGATGTGTACACAAAGGCCAAAAAATTGTAATTATGTTCACTGTTGCTACAATGTCCTCAATACGTTAATGAATATTAAATTGGAAAACATGGGCATGTAGACATACCTTAGAATAAACTTGATCACTTCATTCCAAAATATTCCACTCTTACGCCCTTTGCTAGTGGTGCAGAGATATTTCACAACCAACAAGGACAATTCTTTACAGTTGTTTCTTTCGCTGGACTACCACCTAATCTAGTTGTAGTTCAAAATCAGATTTTATTGGGGTTGGTGTCTCTCTACTCTATATACTTTCGGATCCTCTTCCACATCTACTAGGGATTCTTTTGCCCTTGTCTCACAATCATCCTGTTGCGGAGGATGTGGTAGTTGTGATGCAGTCTTTATTGAGACTACTGTATGAATTGGGGACATGTTGAAGTATAGTGTTGAACAAAAGTTAGGGAGCAGTCTTAATCAGTCAATGTGGCCCAAGTCACCACTACAGCCTTAGATAATACTATCTTTACTGCTGAATATAATGAGCTTCCCCAGCTTAGTGCAACCCATGAAGCTCCCTCACTTGTTACTATTGTGGTGCAATCTAGTGATACTATAGCTTTCATTTCCAAGTTCCCCTCTTTGGACCTTGGATCCTTGATTTTGGTGCCTTGGTAACCAATCTCTTTTTACTTCCTTGACTCTATTATACCTTGCCTTCTATTACTCTCATAGATGGCCCCCAAATTAAAGTTTCGCGTACCAGAAAAACTCATCCTCTTCCTAACCTTTCCATACATTTTGTATTATTTGTTCTTGGTTGTCCATCCAATTTAATCTCTATTAGCAAACTCACCAGCACTCTTGGTACCCTGTTTGAAAATAACTTTGTTCTTGTATAGGTCAATGAACTGGACACATGATTGGAGGAGGACACGAGTCTAAGGATTATATCAGCTCATTCTCCAATTGCCTATGTCTCCTCTACCTCTATTACTCTTGAACATCTATGTCTTGGCCACCTAAAGTGTGGAGAAATTGTGCTTACTTTGTCCTAGTTTTTCCAATGTTAAGCCTTTTCAGTGTGAGTTGTGTCAATAGGCAAACACACTATTATGGTCCTCGTGTCAATAAATATGTTGTATCACCTTTTGCTTTAACTCGCTTTGATATATAGGGCCCCATTCAAGTATGTATGTTAACAATGGGATATTTCATTTCATTACATAAGTTGTACTTGAGCTTTTCTAATGAAAAGTCATTTTGATGTGTTGTCTATTTTTCATAGTTTCTTTTACCTAAATTCAAAATCAGTTTGGTTTGTTAATTAAAATTTTACGAATTGACAATGCAAAAGAATACTTGCCCTCCTAATCTCACTATTTTCTAAATTCATCAGGGATTCTTCTTTAGACATTATGCACCCATAGACCACAACAAAACAAAGTTGTTGAGCACAACATCACTTGGTGGAAACACTTTTGTACCAGTCTTCTTTATTGAGATGGCCCACAACGTTTTGGGGGGATGTCATTCTTACACCTATCACCTAATTAACTGTACTTAACAATCAGATCCTTATTTTATCTTAAATCCTAAGTAGAAGATACTTTAGTTTTTTTTTAATCAGAGTTGATACAAATATCCTTTTTTCCATTATTTATTTTTGGCAACATCATACTTTCTCCATTCTTTGATCCAATATCCTGTTAAAACTCTTCAAAAGATTTAGATTGTGTCTCACTCACAGCTTTCTTTGTGTCCTTTCTAGTATTCCAATACCTTGTCTAATCCTTAACATTTTAGCATGATTATAACACGTTAAGCACTCTCTTTTGTTTCTTACATTGCCTTGAACATTTTCATTCCACCATTAAGATTGCTTATCTCACAATTCTAAACCTTTTGATTCACAAGACTACAGTAGCAACCAACCAAATTCTCTTAGACATCTCATCTAAAATGAAATTAGTACTACATTGTAAGTTTTATTATCCTCCTTCAATATCTTTTCTTAAAACTCAAATATTTATCTCCTTTGAAAGCTATCACCACTTGGTTCTTGGATTACTTTTTGAGTTTCTGGGGTTTTGGCTCTTCAAACAAACATCCATGATCAAAATAATTGAAAACAGAAGCACCTTAAGCACAATGGTAACAACATTTTAACGAAACTAAGAAAGCCAAAAACAACAAAGAGAATGAAAACATCAAAATATGACAAGTTAAAATTAAATTAAAAGGGAGGGAAGGCCAGACAAAATATGAATTGAAATACATAACTTAACTTCAAATAGTAACAATATTTAAATCAAAAGTTGCTCATATTAAAGAAATCTTTCATAACTCCTTTTTATTTTCCTTTTTCTGTTGAAGAATGTTCGAGGAAAAAGAGAGACATTGCAGTTCATGGCAATGCTGACAAAGAAAGTGAGCCAGAAAGGACCTTTTTGGTTGTTGAGATTGTAAGTGTTCACTTTAGCCCCTCACTTTACAAAACTTTCCCTCTAGTCCCTGACTATATAAAAGGCAGTAAAGTTTTATTCATCTTAACCCCTAATGACAATGGGAAAAAAAACCTAGTGAAGAAGAAAAGAGGACAAAATTTTGAAACATTTCTCAAATCCAGGGATTGAATTGAATTGAGAAATTTTTAAAGACGGGGGTAAATAAATAGTCCTCACAATCATAACAACCAAAATGAAGATTTACAATGAAAATAGGAACACACAAACATGGACAACAACGAAAATACCTTCTCTTCCGTATCAAAACCAGATGCAAGTATTTTGACGCCGTCCATGGCAAGACAACAAGTGAAGCCTTGTTTAGGCAGAGACCTTCCACCTTTGGCACACGAAAGAACACATCTAGGACCTGTTCAATAAAATAAAGAAAAAACAAAGACTCACGAACAACACCAATTTCAATTTCAACTACATAAACCAACACAAAGACACACTTATAAAGAGTGTGTGAACTTATTAGGTGGTTTTGAACTACTTCATTGGTCCAAACTAATGTATATAACTTATTTAAATATTAAAATTTACAAAAAAGAATTAATAACACTTGATTATGTGCTGAATGAAGATTGAGAGAGACTATGGAAGAATTTCTCGTATACCACCACTAAAACCTAGAACTACCATTGTCTAACACACATTAGAATCCAGACTGGTTCAATAAGCAATAGAGAAGGCAAATTCAAACACATAATCCAAGCAAAGTAGAAATGGAAAATCACCGAGCAACTTGCAGCCCTTGGATTTGAGATGATCGAACTTTTCCTGCGAAACAGAGAGAGGAATCAGAAAAGAAAGAGGAGAAAATAAAGGAGAGCATGAGTGGAACTAATTACGTGTTTTCTGGAAGCAATGATGTGGTAATCGTTGGGGCCGTTACGGGAGGGGTCGCAGCAGAGGTGGAGCTGAGCGCCGTTATCTTTAACGGCATCGTGCAGCGCGTCGAAGACTTCCGGCGGCACGAGGTTTCGCGACATGAACACGTGAGCACCTTGGAATGCTTTCGTCTTCAACATCTTCGGACAATCACTTCCGGCACCCAATTTTTTTAACCTCCATCCATTGAAATTTTAAAATTTTAAAATTGTCTTTCGACGTTTTATTTGAAAAGAGAAAGCTCTGTTTGGTGTTAGTGGTTTCCAGTGGTGGCAGCGTTGAACTGCGGCGAGGTGCAGTGGAGCTAATGTTAGTGTTTACAAGGTTAGGTTAGTGGTTTCATATAAGAATGGGTGGTTAACAGGGGTTTTGGGTGAAATGGTGGAAAGTAAGTTTCTGGAACTGGTGGTCCAAAAGGTGTTTTTCATATTTTGTGTGTTTTCGGAATATGAAATTTAGAATTAACAATTTTTTTCAAAAAAGGAAAATTTGAAATATAGTGTTTTATGTTCCAGACAGATAAATCTTAAAAATAGTGAAATATGAAGATGTTAGGAATATTTTTTTTTTCTCTATGGACTCAATATTTAATATAATATAATAATTTAAAAAAAAAACAATTTAGTCTCAAAGTTTTTTTTAAAAAGTGCAATTTGGTCTCTTCCATTAAGTTTTTACCAACGGCGTTAACTATTAATGACGTGGCACACACTAATATTGGTTTGCACACGTGGTGCGCTAAGACTATTATCTTAAGTCTCCATTAATTTTTCACCTTCTTCCCCTAACTTCTTCTTCACCATTAATTCACTTACATTTCTCACTCACTCTTCTAAATCGTCTCATTCTCCCTTCCCTTTATTTATTCTCTTCTCCCTCCTATTGTCTGAAAGGAATGTCTCTCATCCTTTTTTTGCTTATCCCTCTCTCCATTTCTTCACATCCTCCCTCCACCGTGAATGTTTTACTACCTGATGTGAGTTGATTTTTAGATGTTTTCATTTAGGTGATACTTTACTTTAAGATTGAGATTTTAACAATTAAGGGTGAGGACCTAAGGAAGATTCCAACTGGACACGAACTTAACCAAGTGGTTAAGTAAGTGTGAAGGTTCACTTCACAAAGGCAAAGATGAAAAAAAATATCTGGTGAATATGGAATGCAATTGCGGAAATGAATTGGGAACATAGTAAGCATCAATGGTGGTCATTGCCAACCAAATGATGATCCATACTCAATAAATGAGTCAAAACCCAAGAACACAATTCAAGGAAACATATGAAAATTAAGAGCATAAATGGAATGGAAAATGGAAGAAGAAACTTAGGGAAGGGATGGTGAGGATGATCACGCCACTTGGGATGTGGAGGCCACCAAGATAAGTGGAAGGACCGCCACTTGAGAGTCTCACATTCTTCAAGATAAGACCATGTAAAGAGGAAACAAGCCTCACTATAATCTCTCACAAAATGTGCAGAGGTTTTTTACTTCTCAAAATTCAACATGTAAAATACAATGGGTAGACCTCCTATTTATAGGTGAAGGAGCCTCGGAAAACAAGCAACGGGTAGGATGGGAAAAGGGAAAAATGGGCAACCTTAAAGTTTGACTAAGTCAAACCCGCATCCTAAACTTGTCCTTCTAGAAACCAGGTCAAATTGCCTTCTTAAAGGGTTAGAAACAAGCTATAATGATACATACACCCCCTATTATGCTAAAGACACCTTATTCTAGCTTATCTTTGCTATTTGGACCCCTAAAGAGAGCCCAAATTATCTACAAGATATTTGTATCTTATAAGAAGATCAAAAGGAAGAATACTTTGTGTGATGGTTTATGCTCAACTCCTTTGGTGAGGTCCATGTGATCCTTGGTAGGGTTATGAATTGTTCGCTGAGATGATTGTTCATCATGTGCTTTGTCTTTTTCTTCCTTGGTCATCTTCATAGCTACTTGGGTTGTATCATGCCCTCCAAGTTCGAGAGAATTCGACCTCGAATTCAAAACTCCTATAGATAACATAGTTAGTTTGTTCACATATAAGATAGTGCAAGGATTGGGATGTGAACTCAACTTATGTTCCTTAAGTGTTGGGAGTGCATAAGATGGGTTTCTATATACAGACCAAGTTTGAAAAGAATGTTTGGGAATGATAAATCTTTGTGATGAAAATCCTCTTAAAAGGTGGAAACCTTTAGGAGGTGTTTGAAAATCATTCCTAAAATTCTTTAAGAAAGATGGTAAGTAAGTAGAAAACTTTGGTAATGAAAAAGAGAAGGAAGAAGTATACCATGAAGACACAGTTATTTTTGTGAGGTCTAACAAGATGAGACCTTTTTTTTTCCCTCAGTTTTTTCATTTTCTCTTTTTGTTTTTATTTGTATTTGTTCTTTAGTTGCCAACTTGGTGCTTTTAGTTGGGCAGTTGGCAGCGATGTGCCCAAAAGCTAAACATTTAAAACATTTCATATTGGGGGTTTCGGTTGGTGACTTAGTGGTAGAGGTAGAAATGTGGTCTTTAGAAACCTTATGGTGAGTAGTGATTTCTTTTGAAAAATGGGAAGGAGAAGTTTTTGTAGAAATGTTGTTTGCATCATTCCAGGAGATTTGTAGAAACCATCATTAGGAGTATTTTTGAAAGTTGTTTTCTTTGAAATTTGTGATTCCACCTTGATGGCTAGGTGAACCAACTTCTTTAAAGAAGAATACAAATAAACTTCTACAACATCTCGAATTTTTCTCCTTAAACCACTCACAAACTGAGTTATCTTTGACTCATCACTATTAGGCATATTAAATTTAGTCAAAGTTGTTTCTAAGTCTTCAAAATATTCCTTTACCGTCCTAGATCCTTGATGAAGTCATTGGAGCTTCAACAAGTGTTCCTTCATATGAGGAGAAACAAACTGCGCACGCATACATGCTTTCAAATCATACCAAGAGACCACGACTAACCTCTTGTTTAGCCCAATGTCCATTACAATTTGTTACCACCATTGGATAACATAGTGTAAAAAAACTAGGGAAGCTAACCTAACATTTTGGTCCTCGGTGACCTTATACACATTAAAGAGATGTTCAACTTTAGCTTCCCATTCTAAATACAAAGTAGGGTCATTGGACCCACTAAAACTAGGAAACTTTACAAAATCAAAAGAATGTTGTGGTTGTTGTTGGTGTTGATGGTGTCGTTTGTCAAAATTGTGCACTCGCCAATCATGTTCTTGACTCCCATAGTGCATGGAATGTGTAGGTGTTCTTGGCGGCTCCCATCTCCTTTCTTGAGTTTGCCTTGCTTGAGCTTCTTCTAGTCTTTACAATCTTTTCGCTAGTTGGCTTATTTCCTCATCTTTGTGGACCATTCGCTTCTTGACCTCCACAAGTTCTCCCAAAAGGTGGACTTTGTGATGTGATTGCGGTTTTGAAGATTCACCTAAAGACAAATGACTCATAATGTTTGCGCAAGGAATCAAACAATTAGTGAAAAAGAAGTTAGAATACACTCTCTCAAGTTTGTGTCACTTTTGGTGAAAAGAAATCAAGAGGAGAACTCTCAAAGCACTCAAAAAGAATTTTATCCTCTCACAAAGGTTTTTCTTGAGGTTGAAAACTCTCAAATGAAAAAGGTCAAAGCCTTAATCACTTGATCTTAATGGAAATCGCAACAAAACTTAAAGGGAAGAAAAATACAAAAGACAATCAAGAAAAGCTTAAGTAAGAAAAGCTAAACCAAATTTGAGAAAGAGATTATGACAAAACTTTGAAAAGGAAGACAAGCAAGAAAAAGACACAAAAAGACTCTAAAATACTTACTAAACTTTTAACAATGAAACTTTATTTAGAAATTTGTCAAAGCAAAAGGATAAAAATTCCACAAAGGTTTAAATCAATTTGCCAATCAAGATGAACCCAAAATTTTGAAAATGTTGCTCTTTGAAAAAAATTGGAACACAAATATTTTTTGCGCAAACTCCTTTTCTTTTTCTTTTTTTATACTTGTTTTTTTGGATTATGGAAATTAAATGTCCATAGTTTTGATCATGCATATTTTCATATAACTCCAATTTTCAAAAAAAGTTTGGGATTCAAAATAATTGATCAATTGAAATTTTTTGTTTGGAACTTAAATCTACTTCTACTAAAACAAGTTTCTAATTACTTCTTAAACTTTCAAAATTAAAAGCCAAGTAAATAGAATCAAAGTAAGGACTCCTAGAACACTAATGAACATATGACTCAAAGCAAAAGGCAAAAACACAATAAGACACAAAATAATAATCCAAAAGCGAAACAAAGTTATGGAAAAATAAAATGGGCGAATGAAAATTGCAAGGAAAATAAAGGGCTGAAAAATAAATTGCAAGAAAGTAAAGACAATAATTTAAAGGTACTTCAATGTAAAGACAAGGAATTAAAGGTGCTTGAAAGTAAAGTGTCAATCAACTCTAAACAAGATAAGCTAAAAAACCAAAGCTCTGAATACCACATGATGTGAGTTGATTTTTAGATATTTTCATTTAGGTGACACTTTACTTTAAGATTGATATTTTAACAATTAAGGGTGAGGACCTAAGGAAGATTCCAACTGGACACGAACTTAACCAAGTGGTTAAGTAAGTGTGAAGGTTCACTTCACAGAGGCAAAGATGAAAAAACAATATCTGGTGAATATGGAATGCAAATGCGGAACTGAATTGGGAACATAGTAAGCATCAATGGTGGTCATTGCCAAACCAAATGATGATCCATACTCAATAAATGAGCCAAAACCCAAGAACACAATTCAAGGAAACATATGAAAATTAAGAGCATAAATGGAAAGGAAAATGGAAGAAGAAACTTAGGGAAGGGATGATGAGGATGATCACGCCACTTGGGGTGTGGAGGCCACAAGACAAGGTGTGGTCGCCACTTGAGAGCCTCACACTCTTCAAGATAAGACCATGTAAAGAGGAAAGAGGCCTCACTATAATCTCTCACAAAATGTGCAAAGTTTCTCTACTTCTCAAAGTTCAACATGTAAAATACAATGGGTAGGCCTCCTATTTATAGGTGAAGGAGCCTTCAAAAACAAGCAAGAGGGGTAGGATGGGAAAAGGGAAAAAATGTGCAGTCTTAGGGTTTGACTAAGTCAAACCCGCATCATAAGCTTGTCCTTCTAAAAACTCGGTCAATTTTCCTTCTTAAAGGGCTAAGAACAAGCTAAAATGATACCTACACCCCCTATTACGCTAAAAGCACCTTATTCTAGCCTATCTTTGCTATTTGGACCCCTAAAGAGAGCCCAAATTATTTAAAACATATTTGTATCTTATAAGAAGACGAAAAGGAAGAATAGTTGGTATGTTGGTTTATGCTCAACTCCTTTGGTGAGGACCAAGTGATCCTTGGTAGGGTTTGAATTGTTCGCTGAGAAGACTGTTCATCATGTGCTTTGTCTTTTTCTTCCTTGGTCATCTTCATAGATACTTGGATTGTATCAGTTCCCCAACAATCTAACACTTCCCCAATATGAATACACCACCCACCAAGTACACACACCACACCAAACTACTCATACATGGTGGAGAGTCAAAAGGAGGGTCTGGTGACTAAGCTGGGGACCTTGCAACAGATGGAGGAGAAGAAACTGGACTAGGGATGTAGGTACTAGTGTTGTTACAGGCTGTGATGGTGGGGTGGTTGTGGGAGGTTGCATGGGTGCACCACTTGGAGCTTGTGCTATGCATGAAGGAGCCAAAAGCCCCCAAGATGAGAAGCAAATGTACTGTAGAAGAACCCATGTTGTCATTGGTGTTTCTTGAAGGTGGAACCCCATGTGCTAGAACAACCTCTCATTCTCATATATATATATATATATATATATATATTTTTTTTTTTTTTTTTTTTTTTTTTTTTTTTTTTTTTTTTTTTTTTTTTTTTTTTTTTTTTTTTTT
>Ga0123342_1009068_pt1 | contig 12119 bp, 13 predicted proteins | sample Turbeawhitnodule_FD_89960 | JGI IMG/M metagenome (GOLD analysis project Ga0123342, IMG submission 89960) | Root nodule microbial communities of legume samples collected from Mexico - Turtle bean Mexico white nodule | ecosystem: Host-associated > Plants > Roots > Nodule | place: Mexico: Nepantla... | reverse complement strand
CACATGGGAAAAAATTAACATCATGTTCTTAGACCCCAATGTATTGATGGCTTGGACATGCATAATGATAAATACTGCAAGCCGTAATAGAAACTTTTAAATATCTATGACAACAACCTCAATATTGTTCCTCAGCAAGCAACGCCTCTAGCTCTTTCTCTTTTGCATCTCTTATATTAAGCAACACTTTCAATGATTCCTGAAAAGGGAAATAGTTAATGCATGTGTCTTGGGAATAACTTTGCAAGAGACAATAACATGACAAATAGAGTCAATGGAGAAAGAGACTAACACAAACACAATGTCCCATTCCACCCAAAATCGTTGAGAGAAAACAGAGAAAGAGAAAACTATACCAAAAAGTGTTAGGAAAAGAGAGGGAGAGTAATACCCAATGACATGCCAACCACCATCATGAACAGCTTGGGAAACCAAACCCATTAAGCCAATGTTTCATCCTTTGTAGACCAGATCAATGTTCCTAGAGACCTTCAGAGACCATTAACAACATAAACAATCTAGAAAAACTAGAGTAACAAAAGCAAATAAGAAGGTCTATGATAATATGATGTTAATAAAACAAGTTATGTAAATTTTGACTTGCAGAAACAAGTTACAGCTTGCAAACCTAGTATGAACACAACGAACTAGCCCAACTGAAATTATCAATGGAGCTAGATTATTCAAGACGTCATATATCACAAAGTATACCATAAATGATTTTGTGGTTTTTTCATAATGTTCAAAAGGGATTAGATGGTCAAACTGAAATGGAGAAAGAAAAACTCAAAACTTTTGATTCCAATCAAAAGATTTTACCTCTAAACGGTAGGGTTTCACTCGCCAATGGATGTAGAAGCTATTCTCTGCCATTTCACTGCTACGATTTTCGCAGTTAGGGTTGGATGCGAAAACCCTGTGCTCTCAGATTTCAATTTTGGGATTTGGGTTTCAATTTCGCAACGAGGTTTATACATTGGATTTGGAAACTAATTAGCTATATGATTTCGCTTTTGGATTTGGGAACAAGGTTCAGAGCTTTGATTTGGGAACACAGTTTAGAGGTTTTGGCTTGGGAATAAGGTTCAGATATGAGCTTTGTGCAGTATTTGGAAGGGTGCACTGCACCGTCTGAACCAGCATCACACAACGGTGGTGGAGTTCTACAGAATAATAGGGTTTCAAAGGCTTTTAGAAAATTTTGGAGGATGGAAGGAGAATAGGGTTTTGAAAAATTAAAATTTTTGAGTAAGTGTGGGAAATGAAATATTATGGGATTTTTGAAAAATTAAAATTTTGAATAAGTGTGGAAAGAGAAAGGTTATGGAGGGAAATGGAGAGAGTATTTATTTCAAAAGGATAATTATGACGATCCTATATGCCACATTTCAAAGGAAGATTATGGCGGTTACGAAACTGTCGTATTATACAGTTAATTGTGACAGTTTTTAATGACCGTCGTATTATAACCGCCACCACATACAAGTTTTTTTGTAGTGATCATGTAGCCAGACAGTTGTGGGATGGTGTGGTAAGTATTGAAAATTAATTTCTTGTATTTGGTATGTATGTATTTATTGATGATATATGTTCATTATTGTAGGATCGTCGTGAGCTTAAGGTCGTTTCACATGGGAGGAAGATAAATAAGTTAGGAGCACCTCATGAGCGCATACAGGCTGCTGTAGAAATGTTTGGCTTAGGTGGTTTGGTTCATTCCATTTATGAGAATATAGACCGAGGACTATTGCGTGCTTTTGTAGAAAGGTAGCATGCTGAGACAAACAACTTTCATTTACCAGTTGGGGAGATGACCATCAGTCTTGATGATATGTCAAATCTGTTGCATTCACCCATTGTGGGTCAATTTTACATGCAAGAAACCTTGGATGAAGATTCAGTGAATGATTTATTGGTAGAATCCCTTCATGTTAATCGTGGAGTTGCATCTGAAGAAACAAGACACTACCGGGGAGCTAATATGCGCCTAAGTTGGTTAAGAGATGTCTACGAAGATGCATGCTCAAGGAGGCAGTGGATTGTGGCTGTCAGAGCTTACTTACTTCACCTTGTCGGTTGCACTATCTTCGCCGACAAGAGTGCTACATCAGTTAGTGTCTTTTATCTTGGCTTTTTTCATTGATTTGAGGCTGACCAAGGGATATTCTTGGGCGGTAGCTACATTAACTCACATGTATGAGTAACTAGGAGACTGTAGTTATGCAAAGACTAAGCAATTAGTTGGTTATGCCACATTGTTGCAGGGGTGAATTTATGAGCACTTCCTCTCTATAGAGATGATACGTTTGCAAGCATTGTATACTGAGACGAACATCGATGTATGATATATGATGCAGGAAAAGGAACTTCAATTGTTGTTGTTCAATCGCAGTTAGATGCATTGACACCAGTTTGCATTCGATTTTGTCCATACGATGAGCACATGGAAGAACGTCAATTCGAGTGGATTTCCTTATTCTCTGGTTATTTAAGACTTGGAAATTTGACACAATTGCATATGCCAGAGAGTGGTCTGCGTCAGTATGGATATACGCAGATCATCCCTCGCATCCCATTTGTACTTAGACATGGTGAACCGGATACACATGAAATTGATCGTCGATGGTTACATTTCAATGACTATGTCATAAATGATATGACCATAGCACCTTATCCTGCGTTGAAAAGTACTTGTCTTGGTTTCGATCTGTGTCACATCCATATGTCATTAATGCGGAGGAGGATGAGCGTCCTGTACTAGTACCCTCACATGCACTTGGCCACGGAGCAGTGCCAAGTCATCCTGAGGAGCCACATCCTGAACATCTTGCTCTAGTATGTTTCTAATACTATGACATTCATGCTTGTAGGGTATTTGCCGTAAAGACATTGCAACCATTACTTAATGATGTTGATGTCGTGGAGGGCAGCGTTGTTTGAGAAGGCATACAAGCAGCCATTATGTTAGCACGATGAGCGACTGATGATAGAGTTGTATATGTCAGGAGACATTCACGTAGGAATGACTGATAATTTTTTTAGGATAATGATAATGTATATTGAATAATTTATTAGGATTCTTTTTTATGTAATATTTTTTTGCGTGACGATGTTTTTGAACCTTATCTATATTATTGAATTTGGATTTTAGTATTGCTATTTACTGTGCTTTGGGATAAATATTCAGTTATTCACTCTTTAAAAAATGATGTTAACGAAATCGAAAGACAGTTCCGGATGTGGCCATTCGTAGGCTTATTTATGACTTTCGGATATTTTCATCCATAGCAGATTCCATGCCTTCTGGATATTTTAATCCGTAGCACATTCCATGCCTTCTGGATATTTTAACCCGTAGCACATTCCATGCCTTCCGGATATTTTCATCCGTAGCACATTTCATGCCTTCCGGATATTTTAATCCGTAGCACATTCCATGCCTTCCGGATATTTTCATCTGTAGCACATTCCATGCCTTCCGGATATTTTCATCCCTAGGTAGCTTCATGACTTGTGGATATAGGAATCCGTACAGAGGAAAATCAATTCTGGTTTTGGCATCCATAATGGTTCTATAAGCGATTAAATGCATTACAAATGTTGTCAACACATACATTACAAATGTTTACATTTACAAGTATCGTCTAATCGACATTAGTTGTGTATAAACTTGTATCCGGCTAGTGTAGTATGTTGACCAAGATTGGGCGATAGGATAACGATGTGATGCCCACAATATATCCGTAGTTGGAATTTGACAGCCATCTTTGAGCTTCACCTATAAAGGTAATAAACATAAGTTACATAAATTGTAATTTAGTACTATGGGTAAATTTTTTATTTGTTTAGATTATACCTGGACAAAATGATTTTCGTGGACATGACCAATTGCAATGATTTGGTGATGACAAAAGTTAGTTGGTGGTTGTGTCCGTAAAGGAAAAATACTCAATGATTGTACCATGGACAAAGAAACAAGAATGACATTATACCGATTTGCAATAGCGTATCCCATGTCTGGAATTGTCATCCACTTATCTGTTTCTGCCTGCAAGTACAATTGAGGAACAAAGTTAAATGAAGAAATGCAAATTACAGGGAAAAGGGTGTTAGTGGTTCGTACCATAGACATGTGGTCAACTATAAGTGACTTCTTTAAGTATTCATATCTTTCATCACCACCAAACAGTTCAACATATTCTTGTCTCCATTCACTTAGTTGTTTTAACAAATTCATTTGAACAATAGCCCATGACTCCTCTCCCATGCCCAATTCGGCAGCAACAACACAGTGCCCACAATGACTATCAGCCTTAACATCGACAACATCAAGAATGTATGGATGATACCCCACAGGGAACTGATAAAGGAAAGGAATAGATTTTGGTGGCACAACTTCTGGTAAGCTTCCTTCATTAGATTTTTTACTTGCACAACTATCATGTTGTGAGTGTAAGAAATCCATATGTTCAAAATAAGAAGGGATTTGCTTAGTTGATCTTAGGAATTTGGTAGGACGTGTCATCTTTACATCACCTTTTGTTTTGACCTTATCATTGGGTGTGTAAATAAATGTCTTCTCTGGAAAGGCAATCTCCTGCAATTTACTTTTCATGTTAAACTTACCTGCAACGTCCAACTCTTTAAACCGCTTCGCGATCACCTCAAAATCTTTATCAATTGACAACTCGGATGAACATTGTTCAGTTGCAATATCTTCAAAGCTTAAACGAGTCCACATCACATGTACCGATTTAAGTGGTATACTACCCACACCAAACAAAGCCAATTGACACGCACAAGGAAGACCATGAGTAGATGTAAGACTACATCCACACCCTTTTTTAGTAAACCCCACTTATTTAACCCTATCAAGCTCTTCCGAAATAAGGTTCAAAGCATATTTTGACACTTCACCTAACAACTTTTTGTACGCTGTAATGTCCGACCACATGCAAACTCTTTTGGAATGAAGCTTTGATTGCATTATGTTGTAAAATAATAATCTTATTAATCAAATCACAGCAAAAACATAAATCCCCCATGGAATTCTGAAGAACTCTCTTTAGGCTCTAGTGTGTCGCCTCAACTCTATTACTTGTTGTGTTTCCTAAGTGCATGACCTTATCTGTCCATGCCTTCACAATTTTTTCTTTATGTGGACGTAACCATGTAGCCATCACATAATCAACAAATATAGGCCATGGAGAACAAACAACTTCAAGAGCATTGACACGGTCTTCAAATGCCTCAACAATACCATAATCCACAATAGATCCCCACACTTCCATTACTTGATCCCATGCCTCTCTCAGATGCACCAACATTTTACATTTTGCTTTCACATTTTTATCAATGTGAAATCGACAAAGCAAATTATAAGCTTCAAGAAAAACGATTCTGATTGCATTCATTAAGGCAATATCTCTATCACATACTACCACCCTAGGGTATGAATCAACTCTAAAAAACAAACCTTTAAGTTTGTCAAGGGCCCACAAAAAATTATTTTCCTTTTCTGCTGCTAGTAAACAAAATGCAACAGAAAATGTCAAACCAGTTGACGTAATACCAACAACCTTAAGTAACGACATCCTATACTTGTTCGTCTTGTACGTACTATCCATTAATATGACAATATTAAATGAGTTCACTAGCTTTACAAAATCTGGATGTGTCCAAAAGATATCTTGCACAACATTCGACACCGCATTACACCTACACCAATGCACGTACCTGTCTCACTCCAGTAACAACATGATCTGTTGCATTTTTGTTCTGTGACTTCGTTGTGATCTTCGGTGAGCAGTCATTGCATTATAAACTTGCTTTATGGTAGTCACATTCTTCTCATTTCTCTCTTTCATGGTTAGTAAAATATTTCTTGGTTTCACTGAAGTTTTAGTCATATCCTCAACCATAACCTTTTCCTATACACTTAACCTCCCAGTATACGGATGACCCACCATTTTCTCTTCCAAATCATGATTGTGATAACCACAAATTAATTCAACCATCCACCCTTGACCACCTTTTACTAGTTTGCCTCGCAATCTGAAAGGACACTCACACTTCCTACTTCCTGTTTGACTAAAAAACTACGCCTTCTTTATACCGTATGTATTTACTTCCTCTCTCACAACCTAACAATATGTAGGTCATCCTTCCTCGTTGCCTCGTCCATGTATCCGACCTTAATATAACAATAACAAACCCATAACTATAGCCAACACTTCTCGCCCACTCTAACAACTCATCTCGATCACGAAATACCTACAATAACATATGCCAAATTTTTAGCTTCATTCATAAAAAAAAGCATTCACAACTTGAAGAACATTGGCCATACCTTATTTGTAGTAAATGCCTCACTACACTGATGTGCCCTATGTTCATTATCTAATGCGTTATAACTTATTGACTGCTCCAGAAAAACATCATCTAATTCATCCCACACATCAATCTCCCCTTAAATCCCCATATATATGTTTGTTGTCTCCATTTAGCCGCTTAAAACAAAAATAACACTTAGCTTCCGGATAAATAAATCCATAAGGCAAAAATGGAACAATTTAACTATTCTGGATATTAAAATTCGGTAATCTTAAGACAATTCCGGATATGAATATCCAGTATGCATAAGACATTTCCGGATATTTGTATCCGTTGTACATTCTTTAGTGACATGGATGTCCGGAAGGCACAAACATTACTACTAACAGCTTACGGATTTCAATATCCGGAGTGAATATAGTAGTTCCGGACTCCTACATCTGTAATACAAAGTTCAGGCTTCCAGACGACAATATCCAAGACCGCATCAGTTTGAACGAAAACCAAAAAAACGAGTTCCAATGTGTTCTTACCTCAATACCTTCGCAACCACAACTTCCACTGCAAATGTCCGACCATAACCACACTAAAAACACCTCTTCTGCAGCTCAAACCCTAAACAAATCAAAATGAAGTTACTCTGCACCTCACCATTCAATATTTTCAAAAGTGAAGAACACAAGGTTATAATAGGATTTTAAAAAAAACGTCGGGTGCCAGTACAATATTTATAAAAGATAAATAAGTACAATTTATAAATGATTAGAAAATAGAAATGTATGAAAAATTGTCATCTATGAGAAGTTGTGTCATAGGATGGTCTTCTTCGTTGTTTTTGTGGTCGTCCTTATGATTGTTGTTCGGATGGAACGGTAGGAGGGGCGGAGGTGGAATGTCATCATTAGTGTCTTCGATTTCATTGTCTTCACTCTGATTTTCGGACACCTATGAAGGCATTGTTGGTCAGTAATACTGCATGGATGACATTGGATTGTAGGCACATGGAGGGTCATGGTAGAGGTTGCAAAGGGATTTGATGGACCAATAAAATATTGTTTTTGAGATGGAAATGTTGAGTAGTTGAAAGGTGGTTGATGGAAATGACGATTGGAATGACATGTGCGGTTGATCCCTATATTTGAACAACTGAGTCAGGTGAACACTTGGCAGACGAAAAGATTGTTGTTCAAACAATTCAACTTGAGAAGAAGACCCGACATGATGTTGATAGTGAGGTTGTGTAGTCTCATGTGGCATATCATAATGTTTTGAAAATACGTGTTAATTTTGTATGAGTATATGAAGAATAATAAATGATTTTGTAATTGAACTTACATCGTCATCTGACGGTGACTACATAGGCGAGAAGTGGCGGAAAGTATGGTTGATGTACCATTGCATGTATGTTGACTTGTCATGCAAATGGCCATTTCCGTTAAACTAATTTCCCCTTATTAGACGATTATGATGGTCATTCCACATAGCTATCCATACAGCATGATATTGTGGTCAGTATCGATCAATTCGTCCTCTAATACCCTCTCTGTAAAGTTGATCAAGGTTTAATGGGCTACTTGGAATACTCTGTTGAAATCCAAACTCACACATAACCCTATCAACCTGATGAATTCAATTGTTGCGAAACATATGAAAGGAACTACCACCCGTGCAATTGGAGAAACCTTAATAATGATCAAGCGCCTAACATAATCCACTCGACAAAGAAACTGTAAATAAATGTTTAAAACATCAGTAATATGAAATTTTCAGTTAAAATGGTATGTTAGTTTGTATATTGTTTACAACCTCTCTAGCTTTAATGTCATCAAACATTATTTAGGGAACAATGGTTCCTCTTGTGTGCGTCCTATGCATCCTCCGAGACCATCTAACATAAACAAAGGAATATAAAGAAATTTACAACTAAGATAACTTGAATTGAAATTGTTTTCTTGTCTAAAAAATTAATACAAAAATAACATACATTTTTTCGAGTGGGAAACCAACGCCTTGTTCAACTTCTTCATCAATCAATGGTTGAAGTTGTGGAGAAATGCATGTTCGGCGTTTTCATGCCCAACACTTTAAAAGCAGCATGTAACCTCCAATATTATCTTGATTAAAGTTTATTCCGTGATCGAGTGCACGATACAGAGAAGCCAATACTACTGACCCCAACTATAATTCTTGACGTTGTTCAAGTCAACCAACAACAATAGATACATTAAATGTACCTTACTACCAGAAGAATCAGACATCAATAGACTTCTAATAAGTGTTAATATGTGGGCTCGAGCATGTTGAGCAATAATATCGTCGGTTGCATGATGTGGCAGTTCCTGAAAAGTATTGTTAAGCCAAGACAAATTAATTGCATTTTCTTTGACCCTTAGCGAGTGGTATAAATTCGAGCAACTGCTCACACAAAGATACTAAATCACCACTAGTAATCTCGATGCAAACCTTTCCATCAACAAGTAAACCCAATACCAATTCCACATCTTCCAATGTAACAGTTGTTTCACCTAAAGGAAAGTGAAAGTTATGAGTCTCACTAATGTTGTAAGCAGTAGGTGGTTGAAGTCAATGTTCTTAAATTTTAACATATGTCCAAAACCATAATGATCAATTAAGTGTTTGACTCATTGGTCAAGTATGTCCTCATGCTTTAGTACCTAGATTGGATGTCTTCTAACTCTCATCAATCTTTCATTACATTCTCATAGATCTTTAATAACATGTTTCTCTTGAAGTCACAATAGAGACATATTTGCGGGAAGGCGATGGGATGCCATGAAATTCTAATAAGATAAATCCTGAAAATTATAATCAAAATATTAACCAAAATATTCATAAGATAAAAAAATTCATGTTATATAATATAAAAATATTCATAAATAATAATATAATATAAAAATATTCATAAATAATAATATAATATAAAAATATTTATACATAATATAATTGAAAAAATACTGGTAAGACTGAAAAAACAATATTAATATATAATAATATAATATAAAAAATTCATATATAATATCATAGCAAAATAGAAAAATATTCATATGATTAAAAAAATGTAATAGAAAATATTCATAACATGAATAATCATATATAATATAATATAAAATATTCATAAATAATAGTATAATATAAAAATATTTATTTATATATATAATGTAAAAATACAACTAAGACCAAAAAAAAAGATATGTAATAATATAATATAAAAATATTTATGTATAATATCATAACAAAATATTCATAAAATTAAAAAATATTTATAGCATCTTAAAAAAAAATCATTTATAATATAATATAGAATATTTATAAGTAATAGAAAAATAGATAAATATTTATGTATAATATAATGTAAAAATACTAGTAAGACTGAAATATATATATATATATATAATGTAAAAATACGATCAAAATAAAAAAGAATATCAATATATAGTGATATAATATAAAAATATTTATATATAATAATATCATAGGAAAATATTCATAAAATTAAAAAAATATAATAGAAAAATATTTATAACATATAATATAGAATATAAATAAGTAATAGAAAATATAAAAATATTTATACATAATGTAATGTAAAAATACTGGTAAGACTGAAAAAAAAAATATTGATATGTAGTAATATAATATAAAAATATTCATATATAATATCATACTTAAAAAAATATTCATATAGAATTAATATAAAATTAAATGACAATATCATGATATGTAAAGAGATAAATGACCTTTGAAGGTAAATTTGCACACTTAAGCACTTCAAACAAATTTGGCACATTCACATAAACATTTCAGCTCAACTTGGTTATATGTGAGAGGAGTAGGAGTCTATTTAAATAAGAATTGTGAATGTTAAAACTACAACATCCACCCACACCAATAAATATTAATATTAATATTTATTGTGAATTGTGAACGATGTGTGAAACTTTTTCATTTGGTGCCTATGCAAAGTTGTCAAGCCTGAAGGCAACTTTGAATAGAAGTTATCAACGGTGAAGACAACTTCTTTTTGTTATGACATTGAGAAAAAATAAATGAAATATAATTGAAAAAAAATGTCACAAAATAAAAGGCATCCATATCACTAATTGGATAAATTAAAACTAATATTACTTTTCCATATTAAATTATTTTATTATAATTAATAATGAAAACTTAATTTGTTAGTGTTAGGGATTTAAATTACAATATTATTAGATAATTCAAATAATATAATAAAAAAGTGAATCTTTTAAACTATTTTTTATTCTAATTTTTATTTTTTAAGAAAAAGGAGTTCATGAGTAAATTGGCTATATTGTCTAACACACTAATTTGATGAGGGAAGTAAGGTTGGCCAAAACGAATTGAGATGTTAAAAAATACTAATTATAACCTGTGATATGGGTAGACCTACAAGTACAGGACTACTTTGTCATACCTAGTAAATTATTCATTATTATTACGATCTTTGCATTGATATATTACCGTCTACAAATATTAACCCATTGCATTCACTCAACAAGTATAACCTTCAATGCCATTACTTCAACAAGCATAGCTACTTCAATGTCATGTTGCACTCATCCATTAAATAACTTCAAGAATGTTAGTGAAATGAAAACCAAATTTAACTAATAATATAGGAACTGAAATTAGTCATTTAGCCTAAAAAAATCTAATATTATTCTAAAAGAACCATATTTTAAATCTGTTTACTTATTAGGAAAAACTTTTGTTTTATCAATTTTTATAACCAAATAACTAAATGTCTATATTTTTAAATACATTAAGATTTGAATATCTCAATCTGGTCTCTTATATTTTTTAAGAAAATTATTTTGGTCAATTTTAACAAAAAAAAATTAAACAAGTTATTAGAATTAATTCTCGTAACCTATTTAAAGTTTTATTTAAAAAGACTAAAACGAATTTTTAAAAATATAGAGTACCAAATTAAAGCTTTTAAAATCATGTTAATAAACAGGCTAATCAACTCTATTAACCTATTTAGTTTTTAGTTTAAAAATTAAAACAACCTTTTGAAAGTCTTTAGATACATTATTAAAACTACAAAAACATAAAAACAACATTTATATAGACGGATAGCGTCTAGATAATGTTGGTTATTAATTCAGATTTTATTATTATTAATTCAGATTTTATTACCATTAAATTATTTTACCGTTATATTGCATTATAATGGTCAATTTACAGGCATGTTAGTATCCTATTTTATAGCTTCCAGTAATTGTAATTTTATCATGAACTCTACCAATTATCCGTCCCTATCCTTGATGGAAAAAAATTACAATCGGTGGTGGTGTGTGCAAATGAGAGTTTTGTTTGATTATCATGAGTTATGGGATGTCGCTGAAAGTGGAGTGTCTACATTAGCTGCTAATGCAACTGAGAGGCGCAACGAGTAGCGCATCATGACCAGAAGAAGAAGAAGAAGAAGGACAATAAGGCTTTGTATCTCATTCATCAAGGGATGAATGACGAAACTTTTGAGCATATAGAAGGAGCAACAACTGCCAGTGAGGTTTGGACAATTTTGTCAACCAATTATAAAGGTGATGATAAGATCAAGAAGGTGCGTCTTCAAACCCTAAGACGCCAATATGAACTGCTGCAGATGGAAACCACACAGACTATTGATGTCTATATAAATAAAGTTATTGCCTTGACAAATCAGATGAAGACCAATGGTGAAACACATTCGGAGCAGGCAAAGGTGGAAAAGATTTTGAGGTCTTTAACTCCCAGATTTG
>Ga0123342_1009067_pt1 | contig 12121 bp, 6 predicted proteins | sample Turbeawhitnodule_FD_89960 | JGI IMG/M metagenome (GOLD analysis project Ga0123342, IMG submission 89960) | Root nodule microbial communities of legume samples collected from Mexico - Turtle bean Mexico white nodule | ecosystem: Host-associated > Plants > Roots > Nodule | place: Mexico: Nepantla... | reverse complement strand
GTGGAAAAATCAGGTTTAGGGTTACTCATATTTTTCGTGAAGGGAATGTGTGTGCTGATAAGTTGGCTAATTTAGGATTTATTCATAGAGAATCATTTCATTGGTATAATAGGCTTCCATCTAATTTGTTCTTAGAATTATTTATTAATAGGTATAGTCTACCTATGTATCGTTTTTGTTAACATATGAGTTTTTGTCTAGTCCCCTCATATTTTTGTATTTTATTTTTTTTTTTTTTTTTAATAATATTTTTTTCATGTGATGGCAAATGAGTGTTGTTACTTGAGGTGTCAGCCTAGTTGAGATGTCAAGTAGCATAGTGATGCCTAACATGAAAACTTTTATAAAAAAAATACTTTTTATTATTAATAAAAAATTTTAAAATAGTTTCTAAATTTGTATCTAACCATTAATTACTTACTACTTTATATTCTAAGTTAGTCTATATTATTTTTTTACAGACTAATTTATACTCTAAAATACTAGTAGCTAAAATCTTGATAGCTAATTTAGATACCAATTTAGAAACCATTTTATAAATTTTTATTAATAATAGAAACTACTTTAGATACTAATAATTATTTAATTTCAAAAATAACATTTAATTTAATCAATATAGTGATTAATTATTTTTATTTATAGAATTTGATTTTTATTTAATAATTTTATTGTAGAATATACTCTAAAAATATCTCGTTGAAGTAGTGTAACATTGTTCAATACTAAAGGAAGCATATTCTCATTTAAGGGCAATAAGGTGACTCAAGTGAGAATAATACTTAAATTAAGATAATAGTGTGTGTAGGTATATCGATGAATGAATGTGTGTGGGTGTGTGGGATATTATTAGAAACATGAGTTAAATTCTTATATTAATGTCGAATCTTTGTAGATATGTGTAATCTACACTTTTTGAAATTTATAATTAAATTATATATATTTAATTCATTTAATATGTATTACATTTATTATTATTTTTAAAATATATATTATAATAAAAATTATGTAATTAAATATCTAAAATCATACCGTTTTGTAAATTTATAATTGAATTAGCATATTTTTAATTCATTAAATATGTCTTACATTATTTATTATTATTATTATTGAAATATGCATTACAGTAAAAACTATGTAATTTAAAAATCAAATAATATGTTTTTTTATGTATGAATTTAAATTGTTATATGAAAATCATGTTAAAGTATTTTTTTAAATTAATTAATGATGAGTTTCTACTTTAGCGCAATAAATTCGTTGTAGTAAAGATCATTATTTTTTATGCATTTAATAAAGACATTTACGAAATCATATTAACGTATTTTTTAAAATAATTAATCTGGAAGAAAGCAACAGCGCCGTCTATGAAGTTGTGTATACCTTGTACGTTTTCACTTATCTGACTTCAGTCTTTACATGCACCTCAACTTACGCAATAAGGCCTTGTATATTTCTATTATAGTACATAATCATTTTTTATTACCATTTATTCATATTTTAATTAATTTTAAAAAAAATGGTGGTATTTGATGCATCCTTTTTAAAAAAAAAAATCAATTTAATACTCTTACGAAAATACTTCCACTATATATTAAAACTAAATGAATTTTTTGTTTGTGGTGTCAAATAAATATATTTTATTTTTAGTGGTCCGCTATTTTTTTTAGGTTGGTCATAAAATATATTGTGACTTGTTGTGATATTTTAACATCTCTAAAAAGTAAAATACATTCATTTCACATGACTGAAAGACAAAATATTTATTTATTTTTAATATAAAATCTTTGTTATATTATTATTACAGTTAGTTTTGGATTATTTTTTCTGGTCAAAGTAATCTTTTTGCTTTATAAATAGGTGTTGGGTATTGGTGGTCACTGTACACAAAAATTAACCAAATTTGAGAGCAAATTGGAGAAGTTCTTGTGGTTTCCAATGGATCACTGTTCTATCTTTTTGTTGTCCCACCTTCAAGTCTTGTGGTCACCTTTCATCATTTTAGTAATTTTTGCCATAACCTTTCTTAGAGGCTTTGTGATACTTGACTTACAACTAGTATTCTCACAGTTTAATAAATATATTTATGTATATATTTAACTAATAATTTTATATCAGCATATGATTAACTAGTTATTTTTTCTATTTAAATTATTCGGATTTATTAACAAAGTTGATCAAATTCATGATCATTCTGCGTTCAAAAATTGAACTGATCATATCCACATGCTTAAACTGAGGTTCAGAAAACTCCAACACTCTTATCCGATACAAATAATATAAATGATATTAAATAAAAAATTATAAAAATAATGAACTTAATTTAATTAACTAACTCAGAAATGTCACCATGACAGTTGTCATTGAAAAAAAAATATTTATATTATGTAGTCACCAATATTATGCATAGTTAAAAAAATAATATAATATTATTATGTATAATATATATTAAATCTAATTAATAGTATGATAAATAGCTTGTTGGTTATAACAAGTATTTACGTATTTCACTTTTAGTACAACAAAAAGAAATACAGTCTTAACAAAAAAAACTTTAATTCCATTCATTTTATGTGAACTCTGTTACTAGCTAAAAAAAAACATGGATTTGATCTTAGTAATGATAGCATGTGTTTAAAAAAAGTTTTGTTTAAAGATTAATCCCTTATTAACATTAATTTCTCCTTAATAAACATTGTGGAGAAGATAAAATGGACGACGTGTCTGTTCACTTCTTAGAACAAATAGGAGCCACTTAATCCAAAACGTGAAAGAAAACGTGAAAGGCATGACATCACATGTTTAAAACGATACAAGTACCTGACACCTTATATTTATTTTAATGATTGAAAATATTTTAATTCTTTTAAAATTATGTTATAAATTTTAAAATATTCTAATTTTTAAAAAGTTTAAATATGTTTTTCAATTTTAAAAAATTAGTGAGCTTAATTTAATTTTTACTTTTTAAATTTTTAAATAACTATTTCTAGACAATAACATTTATTTTTAGATAAATAAATAACATTTATTTTAGAAATATAATATTTTTGTTAATGTGTCCTATACGGAAATTATATCACTGTATCAGAGTACATGTTAATTAGAATGATGATTTAATATTTTATTTAACATAAATAATTTTAGTAGGACAAAAATTGAGAAAAGAAAATACAATATGATTTTGATTTTAAATAGGTTATATTAGGTAACTAATATCCCATCAAATAATGTAACATGTGTGTTTGGATTGGGGAGTGGATATGTGAGGATTTGAGAGAGTGGATGTGGGAGGATGTGAGAAGAAAGTGTGGTTGTTTAGATTGGGATATGTTAGAATGAATGTATGAGGAAAGTTTATGGGAGTTTGTGAGTGAGGTTTTTTTTTTTTAAATTGTTAAATATTACTTTACAAATTTATCCTTGCCTATTAACTTTTTTTAATAATGAAATGAGTTATTTTTGTTTAAAAATAAACAACTTTCACATATTTCGTAGATTTAAAAATTAAAATTAAAAAATAAATATGTATTAAATATAAATAGATATAATTTAAAAATTATAATTAGGAAAAAAAATGTATTCAATAAATTAAATAAAAATAAAACTTTAAATAATTTCCTAAAATATTAAACATGGATTATAAAATTAAAAAATAAATCAGATCTTATATAAATAAAAGATAATATTTATTATTATTGAAAACCTATAGTAATAAAAAATAAAAAATATAAAAAAAATATAACGTAATTAATAATAGAAAATAATTTAATAAAAACTATTATCAAATAAATTACAAACTCGTAAACATAATAATTATAAAAAACATATATTAATATAAACGCAGCAACAAATTAAATAGAAAGAGAACTTCAAATAATTTCTTAAAATATTAAATATATACTATAAAAATAGAAAATAAATCACATCTTATATAAATAAAAAAATACTGTTTTTTAATATTAAAAATCCTTGCAGATGAATGAGGGTAAATTCGGAAATAATACATGTTGATGTGGTTTTCCCTCTACATCTCTTCATTCTGAGGAGTGAGGATATTTACTGCTCACATGTATATCCTCTCCTCCTCTCCCTGCAAAACCACCCTGGATTCAAACCATTGATATTCTCTCACTTCTTTCCTTGTGAACAGTACATCCATGAAAGCAAACAGAGCCTAAGGTCAAAATAGACAAAATTGTGAGGACTCATTCAGGTGACTATTAAATAATGTAATAGATTCTTAATTCAGGTGTAATATATATATATATATATATATATATATATATATATATATATATATATATATTTTTTATTTTTTTATTTTTTTTTAAAATTAACATGATTCATGGCTACTAAATATGACAAAGAAAATCGTTTTTAGAAATATTTGTGGATAATATTTTAATGGATATTCAATACATACTTTTAAGGGTGATAAAAAAATCTAAAACTACTCCCTTTTTACATATCCACACACTTGCACATTCATTAAAAGTTCATTTATTTAAATCTAATTTTTATTTTTATTCATATCTTATAATTTTTTTATTATATTTCCATTTTATTTATATAAATTTTAAAAATTAAAAATTCTAAATTTCCATTTCTAAAGAGAAACAAAATAGTTCAGTTAAACTTCCCCAAATTTTCCTCATAAAAATTCAATCAATGAGATATAGAAGTAAGTGGAAAAGTGGGCAATAACAAAAAAACTACTCAAATGTTCAACAAAGAACATATATACTTACAAATTCAACATCCTTATAATTTTATTATATTTTCTTAATATTTATATAATATTTAATTTTTTTATTATGTTAATTTTTTTTTATAAAATATGGATTTGAATGTAAAACTCAAACCAAATATTTTGGAATAAAAATCAAAATTATGTTTATAAAAAATATGAATTTGAATCTAAAACTTCATACAAATATTTAGATTTGAATACCCTTATATTTTTATAATATATATATATATATATATATATATATATTAGTAAAAATAAGTAAAAGCTACGTACTTATTTCTTTGTTAATGGAACACTTAAGTTTTGTAGTGATTTTTATTTTAATATTCTTTTTAGAATAAAATTACTAGAATATAGTTATTGATGAAGAAAATTTAACAATTTAAAAATTACTTATAAATTGAATTTAAGTAGAGAAAATAAAAATAAAAACTTTTTTTAATATCTAAAATTTATTTGAAATAAATTCAATTTTAATTTTCTAGATTAAGAAAATTGATGAAACTGTTGAGTGCATATTAACCACACTTACGTATTCCTGCGGTGATAAGGTGGGCCAATAAATCAGCCTAATAATTTCAGTACGGGAAGTTACTTCCCGCGCCCCAAATTTGAAACTGCACCCTCCAATGTTCAAAATGACTATTTTAAAGTGACTTTAGGATTATTTGTTTTTTTTTTAAAAAAAATGGAAAACACTTTAAGAAGTCATGAAATACATTTTAGAATATATTATTCGGAATAATATTTTCAAAATAAAATTTTCAAAATGGATGAAATATATTTTAAAATAGTTTTTTTAGATCAAGATTTTGAGAATAAACAACCATACATTTTGGATATATGATTGTTTTGTTTTTATGTTTACCAATTTTAGTCATTAAAATTGTCGTAAGAATTTCCAAAAATGTTTAAAATATCAGAAATGTAGTAACTGATAAAATATTGAATTAAAAATTAATTTTATATTCACGATTTTTAATAATTTAAAACTTTTATAACTAATTTATTGGACTTTTATACTTTTAAAGGTATTTAAAATAATTATTTTGAAAGTGATGGAGAATAATTGAAATTAAATGAGTTATTATAGATACTTATTATTAATAATCAATTTCTTGCAAAGAATCGTGAATAAAAGGAGAGTGTGTGCCTGAAGCCAATACTTTCTTAAAAATAGATATAAAAATTAACATAAATTATGGAGTATAGAGAGAGATAGAAAAAAAATGCTCCACTTTGGATCATAATTCGTAGTAATTAGATATTACATATTAATAAAGAATGTTTTTTCATTTATTAACATTTTTACTATTTTAAGATTAATCTCAGCCTTTTTTCTATTTTAAGATTATATGATAATCTGTTTTCCTCACTCTTATTAATTGCTTTAATGCTACAAAAGGCGACATTCATCTATAACTTCTTCGCATATCCACAATTTCAATGTCACTTTCCATCAATCATAATGTGAAAGTCATTATTATGAATAATAATATACGTGAATGGAAAATATTGCCACATATATGTAAACACGTTTCATAGAAATTGAGAATAATTATAATTTTTTGGCTTAGTGGTTGGTGGTCCATTCAATATAAAAGAATTGCTACAGGTTGTAATTGATTGTACAATTATTTTGTGACGTAGGGCATGTGAGTCACAATTAGTTTGATTCTCATATATAAGCAGAAGATTTCTTGAAGAAGACAAGTTGGCTATAACAATTTTTTTTTAAGCAATCCTTGTGAGAAGAGTGAACTTTAATTGTATTAATCTTATTTTGTTCTTTACTTGTTCTTGAATTATATTTTGATTTTAATTTTTATTTTGTATCTATCATTCTCTCCATATTCATTCCATTCTTTAATCTATTTAGATAGTCATATTCTTCTCTTGGATGCAAACTTTCACCCTTATATAATTTAATTGGATTAAATTTTTGTCTAATGACAATCCTAATTAAGTGCATCTTCAATTTAAATCTTAAAAATATAAAACAAGAATTCTATCAAATACCTTTCAAGCTAAACATAACTTGAAGCTTATCTTTGTTTCCATCTTTTTCACAACATTTAGCTTAAACTTCTTTTGTAACTATTTGACATACTTCAACTGTCATATGAATATGTTCTACTTAATTAATTAATTTGTAGATTGAAAAAGAATCTCAACTTTCCCATCCGCTCATTTGAAATCCATTATGCTTTAGCTTAAAAAATCTTTACATAGATATTAATACCAAATATAATACATTTTCATAAATTTTACGAAATTAGAGGAGTAATCTTTACATAACAATGCAGTGTTTACATAAATAATTTTATTTAGTTTAGAAATAAGATTTGAAAATGTATCACTCTTAAAATCAAGAAATTATTGTACATAAACTTCTTTTATTATAGTTGAGGAATACGCGTTTTACGTCCATTTAACATAGTTTCCTTTTACTAAAGGTAACAAATGAAAAATGTTGTCGCCGGTTGACTTAAGTGGAAAGCTCCGCTTCTAACCTGTCTCTTTTAGATTCAATTTTGCATCTTCTCGTTGCATTGGAACGTGACTTTGTTGGGATAGAGGGGGCCTCTACCTGTTGATCACACTCAAAAGATCAAGTCAGTGAGAGTTTACGAAAAATAAAAGAAGTATTCAGAAACATCGTACATTTACCGAGGTCTCAAACCCCTCTTATAGTTTACTCGTTTAACAACTTTCACTCACTCTCTACTGAAAGCATAAAATAATAACAGAAAACCACTACTCACGGGCACCATCTATCTTTAGGTGCTAACTGGGAGAACATTTTGTTTAACATGTGCATCATTATTCTTGGGTGCTTCTCTTTTATTCTCAACAATTATTAATTAATATATAACTAACTTGCATATTATCACAAGAGATATCTTTATCTTCATAATAATATGATAACATATTTAAACAATAACAATTATATCTTTCTTCTTCAAAATAATATTAGAACAGATCTATTTTGTTAAGTTACACATGCACAGGCTTACATGTACCCATAAAAATATATTAAAAATAATTTTAATATACTTTAAACACTTTTAAGTGTTCTTTAAATTTTGTGAACAACACTATATTGGTGGATAAAAAAAAGAAAATGAGAAGACCTCATTGTTAGTTTAAGGAGTGAGGTTATTAATAATAAATACTTATTATTAATAATAAATTTCTTGAAAATGAATAATAAATAAAAGGAGAGTGTGTGCTTGAAGCCAATACTTTCACAAAATTAGATATAAAAATTAACATAAATTGTGGAGTATAGAGAGAAATAGGAAAACAAAGGCTCCACTTCAAAACAGAATTAGTAGTAATTAAATATTGCATATTAATAAGGATGTTTTGATACCTAACATGATTATTTTTTTTTTAAAAGAAAGAAGATGTTTTTCATTTATTAAAATGATCATGTGTCTTGATAAGTTAATAGTCGATTTAGTAAGATAGATCAGTTTTCCTAACCCTAATAATTGTTTTAATGCTACAATGACATTCATCCATAACTGCACATATCTTTCACAATTCCAATCTCACTTTCCATCAATCTACTCTGGCGATGTACTTTTTGGACAATTTAATGCAAAGTCATTATTATGAGTAATATGGAATTGGAGGTGGATAAGAGTGCTTGAATGGAAAATCTTGTCACATATTTAAATTGAGAAAGTTAACAACAAATATATAAATTAGAACAATCTACAACTTTAAGGTTGCTTACTCCTAATATCAATTTCATATGTTAATATATATTTGATTAATATTTCTTTCTCTCGTATTTCTCAAAAGAAACAATATATTTTAAATGATAAAATTAATGTAAGAAATTTAATTAATTAAAATAAAGCATAGATGATGGATGAATACGAAAATTACATGAATCCGTTATTTTTATATAGAATATATAGAGTTAACCTTGGCGGCGGACATAAATAAATTTTATATATTATGTACCGGTATGCTCGACATGATCGAGATACACGCTAACGTGTCTCTATCTATCTGGCCGATCGACCGACACAGGACGCATGGCTAGACCGACCAACACGTATAACCATTAACGCTCAAACTAAAATTAGTGAAGTTAAACCATCATTAAGGATTAGGTAATGCAACCCTAAGTGTGGTCTATTTCACTAATCAGACCCAATAAGGTAAGTCCATTAAAATAATATAAATAACACACATTCTAAGGAAAAAGGTACGTCATTTATTACTGTGCACATACCCGAATACCGATCACCCGCTTTACTGACTTGAGCGTCTGAGTGCCTTCCGCAGGTACCCCATTCGGTGTTTACAAATTTATCCTTGTTGTTAAAAAATATTTAAATAATGAATTATGATTTTTTTATGTAGATTTGAATTAATTAAATTTTTCTAATATATAATATCCATAATTACTTATGTTTTTTTAATAAAAAACTAAAAAATATAATAGAAAATATTTTTTTGTTAAATTTAAATAAATTTATTAAATATATTAAAATTTATGAAAATAATATTTATTATTATATTCATTTGTTATTTTATTTTATATAACTATATATGTTTTTTTGATATTATAATTTTATTTTTCTATTTTATTATTTTCATTATTTATAATTATATGTTATTATAATTAAAAGTATAATTAAATATTTTTAAAATTATTAAATAAATTTATGTAATATTTAATTTTGTATATTGTAATAAAATGCATGCACAAGGGTATTTGGGTAAAATACCATAATCCTACATGAATCATCACAAATCTCTTTATTTGTGTGAAGAATGAAAAAAGGCATTCACCCTCTCCCCCATCCACTCTCCCACCCTCAAAATCATTGAAACAAACACCAAAAATCATCCCTCCCTCCTCCCCCCTCCCTCCTCCCCCCTCCCTCCTCATACTTGGAAACAAACACCATTAGTAATTGAATGCAATGAATAAATAAATTTATAACACTTATGTAATTTTAATTATAAAATCTGATAATAAATTTTCTAATTTCAAATTCAATCCAATTGCATCTCTTCCAAACAAAGAAAAGCAAGATACCCAACAACTAAGATGACTTATATTTACGGTTTCAGCTCAACCTATAAAGTTTTTGTTCCTCATATCACCAACCTTTGTACACCTCCATGTTGAGTGTGAAGCCAGAACCAATTGGGTTGGGCTGACTAGACACCATGTTTTAGTGAGTGGGCTTAATTATTGTGCCCCATTTATAATCTCTATTTAAGAGATCTTTGTGCTTGTAATAAAATTGTAACAAACAGAATGAAAACCTAATTAGTTGCCCGTGGACGTAGGTTGCAGATTGGCGACCGAACCACGTTAAATCCTGTGTTGTTTATTTTCTGCAATGGATTCGTGATTGTGTGTGTTGCTTCCGTGTGCGTTTTTTCCATCAAGTGGCATCAGATCTTGGTTCGTTTACACACTAGAGATCCGATCAACAGAAATTAATCGACGAGACGTCAAAATTGCGGCTGCAACGGTGTCCCAGAGTTAGGGTTTCATAGGGGCGACAACGATAGCCCAAAGCTAGGGTTTTACAGGGGTGGCATCGACGTCCCAAAGCTAGGGTTTCCTAGGGGCGATAGCAACATCCTAAAGTTAGGGTTTCGTAGGGGCGGCAGCGGCGTTTCAAAGCTAGGGTTGCGTGTACGTTCTGCATATGTGTTGGTCTGAGACGACACAGACTGCAGTGCGACGGCAGTGACCAGCGACGGTGGTGGTGCGGAGCGCGCCAAAGGTAGTGTGGAGCACAAACAGCGGCGATGCGCGTCCTGGCAGCTGCGGTCCAGTGCGGCGGAGCGCCAGTGCAGTGGGGACTGCGACTAAGTCTGTTGGTGAGTGATTTTGGGTGGTGCAATTTTTTTGTTCTTGATTTAAAAAAAAAGATTGCCAAGATCTGAAATTAGTTGTATTAAGTATCTCGACTAGTCGTTTGAGGGTGCAGAAGATGGGAAGTTTCGAATTAAAAAATTCGATGGTACAAATTTCAGTTGATGGAAAATGCAAATTGAGGATTTGCTAATTCAGTTACTGAGCACATCAATAAAATTTCGATCTTAGCCAAACTTACGTCAGTGGGCATTAAGTTCGATGATGAAGTTCAAGCTTTACTACTGATATCGTCATTACCTAACGGTTGGTCCAAAATGGTTACAGCAGTTACTAGTTCAACGGGACTCAATGGATTCACTTTTGAGAAGATTTGTGATCTCATTCTTGGCGAGGACGTTAGAAGAAGGAGTTCTGGGGAATTATATAGTGAATCGCTAAATGTCATCAAAGGTAAGAGAAATATCAGAGGTAGTGGGAGCAAGATCAGAAGAAGGAGTCAGACAAAGACTCAGGATTGCTCAAGTGTAACATGTTGGAACTGCAGGGAGGTGGAGCACTTAAGGAATCAATGCCCAAATGATAAAAAAGTCAACATTGCAGAAGACTCCGCGGACGAGGACCTCTTAGTCTGTTGCGTGGATAGCAGTGTGGATTCCTGGGTCATGGATTCTGGTGCTTCATTTCATGCTACCCACAACAATGAAGCATTGCAGAATCTATTTATTTGGGACTTTGAAAAGGTAAGACTAGCGGACAACAAAACTCTTGATGTTATGGGCATGGGTGACATAGTGTTCAAGACGCCAGTCGATTTCTGGACTTTGAAGGATGTCAGAGTTGTTCCAAGCTTAAATTTTTTTTTTTATTTTTGTTAGGCAGTTGGAAGAACAGGGACATGATGTGAAGTTCAGAAATCAGTAGTGGAAGGTTGTCAAGGGAAATCCTGTCATGGCTCGCGGAAGAAAGAAAGGTTCACTGTATATGGTCAGATTACCGTCTAAGGGAGTGACCGTCCCAGTTTGGAAGATAAACAAAGTCCGGTTCATAGAATCTCATGGGTTGTCTTTACAAGAGAGAAACCCATAGCCACAAGTTAGATTCAGGATGAACGAGTATGGAAAGGTTCAGGTAGACCAGTCAGAGGTACTTATGGCAGGGGGAGCACGGGTCGTGCTTTAGCTGAGGTTCCTAGACGAAAGTGGGTTAGGAGAACCAATATTCCAGCTGTTGAAACATCTCCATAAAATTTCTTGTTGAGTATGGAGTACGTTTGTTCTCAGGCTATTCCAGGATCCGGCAGTTTGTGATGGAAACCAAGTAGAGGATGCTCAAGCACATGAAGCCCAAGCCCAACAAGGGGCCCAAGCCCATCAAGGGGTCCAAGACCAACAAGGGGCCCAAGCCCAACGAATTACTAGGAGCATGGCAAGAGCTTTGGGACAAGAGTATAATAAGATGACTCTTCTTATTTCTTTTGTAGAATAGGGGTGTGGATGTAATAAAAAGGT
>Ga0123342_1009065_pt1 | contig 12122 bp, 4 predicted proteins | sample Turbeawhitnodule_FD_89960 | JGI IMG/M metagenome (GOLD analysis project Ga0123342, IMG submission 89960) | Root nodule microbial communities of legume samples collected from Mexico - Turtle bean Mexico white nodule | ecosystem: Host-associated > Plants > Roots > Nodule | place: Mexico: Nepantla... | reverse complement strand
TTCCAGGTGGCACAGCAGCTAGCCTGCTGGATCCAGAAGACCCACCACAGAAAAGAGCAGCCTTTACCAACAATCAGATATGGGTCACTCCATACAACAAGACTGAGCAATGGGCTGGTGGCTCATTCGTTTACCAGAGCAAAGGAGATGATACTCTTCAAGTCTGGTCCAACAGGTTACACATTCTTTTCATCATTCTACCTTTTTTTATGTCATGTTTCAATGTCAATTCTATAATCATGAATAATGTCACATTTGCTGAAATATAAATAGTTGAAGTACATGTAGATCCATAACTTTAGAAATCAGAACCATTAACCATTAAGAAAAAACTGAACAAACCTCGTCAAGATAGACGGTAAATGACTTTGATATCATATTATAAAATAGATTCTAAATGATTTTGATATCACATTATAAAATAAACTCTAAATGACTTTGATATCATATTAGAAAATGTACTTTACACCTAATTCAATTTTACAAAATCAACTTAGAACCACTTATATGCTATAAAATGTTATTATCTTTAATCGACATTAGATCTTAGAAATGAGAGAAAAATAGTTGAAATTCATGTAGATCCTTCACTTAAGAAATATCTTAGAAATGAGAGAAAAATTAGTTGAAATTCATGTAGATCCTTCACTTAAGAAATATCTTAGAAATGAGAGAAAAATTAGTTGAAATTCATGTAGATCCTTCACTTAAGAAATAGGACCACTAAATTTGAAGTCAGAGACAAATAGTTGAAATCCTTGTAGATCACCACTTTATAAATAGGATCACTAAATTACAAACGAGAGACAAGTAATTTTACCAAGTATAGAGTGTGCTGAAAAAGAATGCTAGAGTACGTGTTGGGAGAGGTGAGAGTCATGAATGCATATGCGTGTTCATGAGGAATTAGTCTTTATTTGGAGATATACAACTCATATTTACATGTCATTCTCATTATATGTTGGCAAATAAGAATGGAGAACAATTTAAAATCATTGTTTGTGAGATATACAACCAGAGACAATTCAGGAACAATTTGGTTTATCATTTCATATCTTGTGTCGTCATGGATCAATAAAAGGAAAGATGAACTTTCGTGTACTCAAAAAACTTAGGTTGGAGAAAGTGCTCACTCACCAAATGCTGAACTTTTTTACTAGTGAAGACATCATACTAAATTCTGAAAGTGTTTGATGTTTGATATGCAGGGATCGTCCAATTGAGAATAAGGACATAGTTTTGTGGTACACAATAGGATTTCATCACATACCATGTCAAGAGGACTACCCTATTATGCCTACTGTGTCATCAAGTTTTGATTTGAAGCCTGTTAATTTCTTTGAGAGAAATCCAATTCTTGGAGTTCCTCCCAATTTGGATGAAGATTTACCTGTTTGCAAGGCTCATGATTCAGCTTGAGATTCCATTAGATGCATGCTTTATTTATACATGAACAAAATGGGTATGCCCAAAACTCATATTTAAATAATTAGTTTGGGCAGCCAAAATTGGACTATCATGTTAAATTTCTAGAATGTGACTCCAATCCCAATGTATATCAAAATTACTTTTTCCCTATTTAGTTATAACATTCTTGCCTTTTCTTTATGACAAACATAAATATGTGCCAAAAAATGTAATGAAGAAGTAAATGTTTTTTATAAGATCTTCAAAGCATATGAAATATATTAAGGTTCTGTTCTAATCAGATGACCATTTCACTAAACCATAAAAAAAAAGCATAAGTAAATAAAAAGAAGGTATAGTGTGCAGAATACACCTCTCATATTGAGAGTTTTTTTTCATATCAAAATGAAGTTTTTATACTCCACTCAAGAAAAGACTTAGTTGAAAGTTAGCTTGTATATTTAATTGGTTATTTAAAAACATAATAGTTGAAACAAGATGCATAACAGGAGAACTTATAATTTTGAATTGTAAATTGTTTCATATTATGAATAATAATATTCATAAATATTTAAAATATTTAAATATAAAATATATAAATATGTAAAGATACTTCGATCTTAGCAACTCAATCTAAAAAAAACATAGTTATTGTTGTACATAATGATTAATGATTATATGTTACTAAATAAAAGATTTTGTGTTATAATCATTAAAAAAAAAATAAGTGTTAGTTGATTGCTAGTGCATAATAGATATAACTCTTTTTTTAGAAGGAGTTCACACCCGTGTAACCCGTCTTATTTCACATAATCATAATAGGTTACATAATTATAATAGGTTGGGGTCATGCATATTTTCACAAGATATTCATGAAATTGTTGATGGTGATCCATCAATACCAATTGTGACTATAATTTGACATATCAAGTCCTTTTGGGCACACTTTGACATATAAAAAGGTTTGGTTGGCAAAGTATGAAGTCGTTGTAAAGAAAACCTTCCAACCTCACACAACCATACAATTAGGAGGATGAAGACCTGTTTATTGATTTAACTGCAAATATGGATCTAAATTAGGCTTTTTTTTTATTTTTGTAGGCCCAATCAAGAGGACAACTTTAAGGTGAAAGAATGTACAAACATATCCAAGAAGCCCTTCAAGTTATCAAAATATAAACTAGAGTTTTGGTTAGAAGAACACAAGAAGACTGAGTTTTGCTAACTAGTCTACATTATTTTCTGGTCAAGCTTTAGCTTAAATAAATTGTATAAAGTTGTTTAGAATTTTATGGGTCATGTATTGGGCCTAGTAGCATAAAATAATGGCTTCTTCTTCCTGCACCCCTACGTTTTTCTTCCTGTACCCCCATAATTTTGTAAATCCCAAAACTAACCTTCACCTTTTACTTGAAAAACTAGAGTTTTTTAGGTTACTGGATATCGGGATCTGGGAGTGTGCTACGGATTCATTAATCCGGAAGTGATTCGTGTTCTTTTTCAAATAAAAGGGTGTTTCGAAAGCACCTTGTTGATTTCTGGATTGCTGAATCCAGAAGTCTATTTTTTGTTACGGATTGATGGACCCGGAAGATTAACGGATTCACCAATCCAGAAGATTTATGGATTTTCCAATCCGTAAGATTTACAAATTTATCAATTCGAAAGATTTATGGATTTCCCAATCTAGAATGCAAAAAAGTAAATGCGGATTTCCCATTTCGTAAAATTACCGAATTGCATTGTCCGGAAGAAGAAAAAGTAGTGTGGATCTTATGTGCATTTTGGGGTTTTTAAAAAATAATAGGGATATTTTTGTCTTTGCATTACATTGTGGGGGTGCAGGAAGAAACTGCCTAAAATAATTGGACCAAATATTTGGGCCAAGTAGTATAGGTTTTTGGGCTTGTATTTGGGTCAATAGCAAAATATGACTAGTTAAGGTTAAAAATGACTAGTTAGGGTAACAATTGGGCTTCTTTGAGCCCAATGTAACCCTAAAACGTCTAGGGAATAATGAAGAACGAAAATACCTTGGCATGGAGCACATATTGAGAATGTTTACGTCAATTGGGAAGAATCATTCCAAAAATTGTCCAACCTATAGCAAGTCATGGAAAACTTTGCTCTTGATTTCAAGTAACGAATGACAGCATAACCAATATATTATGGCGAGAAGTTAGTTCAAGAGAAAGTCTACTTCAAGATATTGTTATGGACCTTCAAGCCACGCATTAATGGGTTTCGGTTCTACAAACCACTGGTACAAGTTGATAACACACATTTCTCTATAGCAAATACAGAGGCATCCTCGCAGTCGGAGTGACACATGATGAGAAGAAAACATACTCTTGATCACCTTTGTTGTGGTTGACGGTGAAACAATTGAAGCTAGTTTTTTCTTTCTAAACACCCTAAGTAGGTATATGATGACTATTTTACGGCAAGTGTACCGTGTCAGAAGTAATAAATTTGTCTCTAAGAACGAATATCAAATCCACAAGGAACAATTGATTTTTCAAGCATAATATTCACTATATAAAAAACAATATCTAAAATTGGTTGGAAGTTTGTTGTGTATGACATTGCAAGAATGTAAATAAAGCAAAGTAAATAGTTGTTTGATTCAATTGAGAAAATTGGGATTGAGATTCATCCTTCTCACTCGTATGTACTTTTGCAAAAGATTATAATTTTCAGTCTTGATTGTTATTGATGCACTTACAAAAATTATTCATATCAATTCCTTGTTTACAAAATTATTAAGAGAGTCTTCTAAATATTGATTCCTCACATATTTATAAAGTTCCTTATCATTACGAACAACTGTTATAAAGAAATTAACATTTCAAATCTATTCATAACATTCAAATATGTTAAACATTATCATTTAGGTAAGATTCTTAAAAATACTTTCTAGTCAGATCTAGGGATCAAAATCATGAAAAATTCAAGGTTTTAGAATAAAATTATAACTCATTCTTGATTGATATTGACGCACTTATAAAAAAGAGTCTCCTAAATATTGATTCCTCGCATATTTATAAAGTTCTTTATCATTACAAACAGATGTTATAAAGAAATTAACATTTCAAATTTATCCCTAGCATTCAAATATATTAAACATTATCATTTAGGTCATATTATTATAACTAATATCAAGTCAGATTTAAGGATCAAACTCATGAATAATTCAAGGTTTGAGAATAAAATTATAATACCAATTATCAATCAAGAACTAAAATATTATAGATAAATATCACCTCAATACATAAGAGTTTGAACATATTACTTTGAATTCCAAAGGGAAGTATTAGTCATTCATGTTGACCATTACAAGCATGGAAAACAAGAAAAAAAGATCCAGGATGTTTCTCATTGACAACTCCTCTTCTAGGGTTTTCTATCTTCTTTTATTCTCCCAATGATGTTTAGGGTTATGTCTCACGCCTCATATTTAACTTAGTTGAGCTTGGGTCAAGTGACTTCTTGCTTAGGCGAGTTATTACTTGCTTGGGTGAGTTTGACGAGAAAAAACCCAACTTCTCTAGAGTGAACTCGTCTGGGCAAGCCTTGGCCGAATTGCTCTAGAGTGATCTTGCATGGGTGAGTTCGGACGAGTTTTGAATATTCCAACTTTCCCTTTTCGTCTGGTCTATTCTCATTTAGCCCTTTCACCTCCATTTTTGCATCTAATCCTAAAATTAATACAAATTTGGGAATAAATCGTTGTTATTCATATTATAATCATAAAATATGTAAAAAAGTTTAAATTAATAAATTAGGAGTTAAATTATAGTTATTTTATAAATAAATATTCATAAGTGTATGTTTTTTAATATGAAATATTACTGAAATATGACACTTATCAGTATGCCACACCTCGGGATGGATTGTGCTTAATTTCATACTGTCACAACTCCATTCATAGTGCATACACAAGAGATGAGAGTGGATAGAATGAAGGTAACTCGATGCATTGCATTGCATTGGACACATTGCACAAAAGTTCACGAGGCGGTTCAAGAATGCAACACTTAATAAAGACCTTGTAAATATGGGTAGACACTTATTCTTTCAAAACAACATTGTTAAATTAAATGTATCACTTTGTAACTTAACTCGTTTGCTTTTATATGCAACATATATAATGACAGAGCCTTGCGTAAACTACTTTCGCAATATAATTAGTAAAGTCAATTTATAAGCAACAAATTGAATTGACAAAATCCGTAGAGGTACTTGCATGGGATGAAGGTAGATGATGAGGTCACTTGACAATCAACATAGTTGAATTCATCAATTCAATCCTAACAAAAAGGAATCTTATGATATTATCCACATTCATTGCTACATATACCAAATTGAACAAACTTTTACATAAAGATGGATGAAAGTGATCACGATAATTAATGTTGATTATGTCTATTCTAAAGTTTCATCAAAGACATTAAAATATTCTTATTCAAAATTAAACACTCACAAAGTGTTTGAATTTGACAAAAGCAACACAAGGTTATTGGTCAAGGAGATGGTCAACCCAATAAAGGTTTGACTAGCTGAAAAATTTAGGTGATGTGATTGTGGGAAGTTCTTGAAACTTCACATATCATGTTGCATGCCAACACGTACATCAATCTTGTGTACATGTTGGGTGAAGTGAATAAAGTCTACGACAATTTGATTTATGATTTTAGACACAAAAATTACTAGCCAACACATGAAGGTTCACAAGTTTGTTTCAATCCAACAACAACAAAAAAAGTCTAAAAGTCATTCAAAATCATCAAAAACTGAAATGAACATTAAGAAATAAAGTTGTCCAAAGCGATGATTTTATTGTCAAACATCAAGATACACAATAAATGATTGTTTCAACAACCTTGGTCTGTAATGATAAACTTTCCATCAGTAATACATATTAACATAAAAATGAATAATAAATCATTTACTTATACATATGATTTTATATCAAATCCAAATTTATCTTTAAATTTATTTATTTGTTTTATTTAATTATACTTAAATACTTATGTATATTATTTATTTTAATTAAGCATGAAATTATCAAAACTTTATTGTTAAATGTTTTACATTTACAAGCTTTTTACAACTAACAATGCTCTTATTTCATAGAATCACAATAGGTTAGAGTCACACATAATTTCACAACATATTTATGAAATTGTGAATGTTATCCATCAAAACCATTTATGACTATAATTGAACATATAAAATCTTCCAAGAGGATACACTTGACATAATAAATGTTTGGTTGGCAAAGCAGCAACTTGTTGAGAATGTTTACATCAATTTGAAAGAATCATTTTACAAATTGTCCAACCTATTACAAGTCATGTCAAACTTTGTTTTTTATATTTCAAGTACCCACTAACAACATAACATGTTATGGCCATGAATTAGTTCAGGACAAAGTTTACCTAAGAGTTGTTATGAACCTTCAACATGCATTAATGAGTTTTCTAATTTCTTCTATCATATTTATTAAACATAAATTTTTATTTATTCACATTTTCATATGTTAAATATAATTACACAATAAAAAGAATTAACTTTCTTACTTAATCAATTTTTTCATTAATCTTTTAGGTGCAATTTTTTTTTATTATTTACAATTTTTTTAAATAACATTTAAAGATTTTATATTTGAATTACTTGTTTAATTTATTGCTAGGTTTTCTTTATTTTCTATTTTTTAGTTTAAAATAAATCAAAATGTATACTACATATTTTAATTCAACACAAAATTAAATAAATAATTTTATAAATATTGATTTTTATAAAAGGATTTTAATATATATTTTCTACACACAAAAAATTAACACATAATTTTATTTAAAAAATATTTTGCAAATAATTAGTTTAAGAATTATTTTTTAATATATATATATATAAATATTATTTCACAAAATAATCAGTTTTCCAAAAAAAATTAAAAATGTATATTTTTCTAAATAATCAGTTGTCTAAATTATTATTTTTCAAAATGAACATTTTTCTACATAATCTATTTTCTGAGTAATTATTTTTTATTTTTTATTTCTAAATTTGTTCTCTTAATTTTTAACAACAACAAAAAAAAGAAAATATTAAACTATTCCAAAATTCAGTTCTTCAATAATTAAATTCCGACCGGTAATGTCTGGTACATGTTACTCTTGTGAGTCACTATCTCACAACCATTCACTTAATAACTACTTTTGTAATAACTACTTTTATATATTATATTAAAATAAAAATAATAATAAATATAAATAAAACATTAAATGATGGTGTGAAACCATCGTCACCCTTTTGAAAAAGGAAAGTCTCCCAGTTGGGACAAAATTACCAATATCATACACCATTTCTCATTAATATAAAGTTCATTTCTCATTAATATAAAGTTTTTATATCTTCTACATACCCTTCTATTACTTCATATCACTTATTTAAGACACTTAGACAGTAATTATTCATTTAATATTATATTTTAAAATATATAAATCAGATTATAAATTGGTTATAAGTTATTAGCGATTCTAAATTACTTTTATGAAATTCATTTATGTTTTATGATGATGATTCAATATTTTTCTTAATGGTATGAGTCAACAAGACCTATAAATAGTTGATGACTCTATTGGTAAGAGGACACACTAAACTCTATTATATACTCCTACTCTTAACTATTTGTTATGAATTTATTATCATCTTTTTGCTCCTACTTAAGCATATGAGAGTCTTTGCAGGTGGACCTCCCTCTCTCATTGGAGACCGCACCCAGTCCTCACTAAGTTGCACTCTCCGAACTCAGATGTTTTCCTGGTGTTATTGACGGAACAACTCTAAATTCTGAAGCACCTATTTATAAAATGTTTCTACAAAGTGTTTTTAGACACCCTTGATTAAGATTTCGAGCAGTGTCTTCATTGGTATATTTTGCTACCTCATACCAAACTGTTAGATAACTCACCAAGATCAAATAGTCATTGGATCAACAATACTAATCCAGGTTCAGACACGAACATCGACAAAACTTTATCAATCTTGAACTAATTAACAGACATTACTCGAAATCAATGGTCGACCTAGGCTTGTGTACGTACTAGCCATAAGATTGGGAATGCCAAAGAGTTAGGGTGATTGTATGCATCCCTTAACCAAGCATTTACTGCCAATGACCATCATGAGTAAAACGACCTAATCAATGAGTCTTAAATGTAGTGAATAATAGTTATGCGACTAATCCAAAGGACTCATAACGGTCCATCCGGAGACCAACTAAAAGCTCGTTCCATGAGGAACGAGTCCTCATCGAGTTGCACTACTTGAGTTTATTTTCGGTAGAAATATATCTAATTTTTTTCTAATAACTTTACTTTGCGAAACTTCTACAAATAAATTAATACGGTGTCTTATCCAACCACTTTCAAACTATGAGGCCTGTACATGCCTCTTAAATATCAGACATCGACACTCGTAGAACATGTATTGATGAAGTGTCTAATTCAAAAAATATTTGTTGAATTTATGACGATTCTACCACGATTCTAACACAATTTTAAAAAGGAGAAATACTGGTAAAAAAACTGGAATATATTTGTACATATAAATCTTTATTATCAATTTATATAATTTATAAATTCGTATCCATATCCGATATCCGTAACGTATGAGTATCCGTATGACTATGTATGATATATGGGTTATGATATTTTGATACCTTGCTCCATCTTACATCCACAATAAATACTAATATTTATAATAAAAAAATTAAAAAAGAAGAGAAAAAACCTCCTTAATAAAAATACAAACAAAATGCAAAATATTTTAAAATTAAAAAATTTATAATTTTTATAAATAATTAAAGTATTAATATTTATTAGGGCGTAGGTTGAAAGATGGGTGAAATAAATTTTTTTATGATATATATATAGCTTTCAAATAGTTGTTCTTCCAAACCAAATATACCCTCCAACTCCCACCACTTTCATCTATCTATCCATCCATGGAAGTCAAACACTGGTGGCGCTTCCTACTTCTTCCAATCGGAGTGGCACTGCTACTACTTCTCACAACCCTTCAACTTCCATCACTTCCCAACAAGGACCCTCTGCACTGCAACCTATACTCCACATGGTGCATCTCAAACAATCGCTTCTTCTCATCATCACAGAGTAATCCTATCAACAAACCATCATCCCCTTCCTATGATCATCACCTCTACCATGAATCACAAACCCCCCAACACCCTCTTGACCCTCTAACCATCCAAGAGTTCAACAACATCCGCACCATCCTCTCTTCTTTCCCTCTTTTCAACTCCTCATCACCCTACACTCTCAACTCCATTGTCCTTCAAGAACCAGACAAAAAGCTTGTCCAAAAATGGAAACAGGGTGATCCCCTCTTGCCTAGGAAGGCTTCCGTGGTGGCACTTGTAAAGGGTGTGTCTCATGTTCTCACCGTTGACCTCGAAACTGACAAGGTGACAAGCCACGAAACCGGTTCGGTTTCTGGGTACCCCATCGTCACTGCAGAGGACCTGTTGGGAGTGCTAGAGGCTCCCCTCAGGTCCCCTCAGTTCAACAGCTCGTTCACCAAACGTGGTGTCGATTTGGCAGAGCTGGTATGCTTGCCAATCTCTTCAGGGTGGTATGAGAAAGCAGAGGAGGAGAACAGAAGGTTGATGAAGGTGCAGTGCTATTCCAAAGAAGGCACTGTGAACTTCTACATGAAACCGATTGAGGGTGTCACTGCCTTGGTTGACATGGATAGAAAAGAGGTGGTGGCTATTTCAGATGATGGCCAAAACATCCCTGTGGCTAATGGTTCCAACACTGATTACCGTTACTCCATTCAGAAGCTCAATGGGGAGTTGCGGCTGCTGAATCCAATATCCTTGGAGCAGCCAAAAGGTCCAAGCTTTAGTGTTGATGGGCACTTGGTGAAATGGGCAAACTGGGAATTTCACCTGAGACCTGACCCTAGAGCTGGGACCATAATCTCACAGGTGAAGGTGAGGGACCCTGACACATCAAAGCTGAGAAATGTGATGTACAAAGGGTTCACATCTGAGCTATTTGTGCCTTATATGGACCCCACAGAAGGGTGGTACTTTAAGACGTACATGGATGCAGGTGAGTATGGATTGCAGGCAATGCCTTTGAACCCCTTGAATGATTGCCCTCGGAATGCTTACTATATGGATGGTGTGTTTGCCTCTTCTGATGGAACACCATATCTCCAACCCAACATGATTTGCATTTTTGAGAGTTATGCTGGTGACATTGCTTGGAGACATGCTGAGTGCCCCATCACTGGCCTCAGGGTAAGCTTAACTCTCATAACAACAGTGGCCCACACTCATTGCATATAAATAAGTTTCATAAAATTAGATCCAAATCTAATAATAAGAAGATTAGAAGATTGAATTAAGTTTAAAGTTCACTTTTTAATATGTTAACAAATAGTTATGTTGTACCGTTATTGAATATAGTCTCATGCACAAGTTGTCAGGTCTAGTTGCCAGGTCTCGTTGCCAGGTCTCGATGTGAGGAGTGTCTTGTAGATCATATCAATTAAAGATAAAAACATTTCATAATATATAAGTGAAGACAAAACTCAACTTATAAGTTAGTTTTATAAGATTTAGTTGTTCTAAAGTTCACTCCTTATTTCCAACCTGAAGTGTGTGCTTGGTTTGACATAATGAACATTAAAGACCCTATAATCCAAAAACAGACTGTTAAAGCAAACCCCCACATACTGTTAGTTTCTAATTATGGATGGACACTTAAAATTATGAATTTTGACTATTTTGTAGCTGCGTGTTCATTAAAGATTGTTCACTCTATACATAGTTCAATGGATTTTATCTCTGAACTTTGTTTGGGTACATGCTGTGGTGGCAGGTTACAGAATCAAGGCCAAAGGTGACATTAGTGGTTAGGATGGCAGCAACGTTGGGAAACTATGACTACATCATGGATTGGGAATTTCAAACCGATGGGCTAATCAGAGCAAAGGTTAGCCAAGAAAATTCAATTTTAATTCTACATATTCTTCTTTAGGATTAATGACAGTTCCATAACCTTTCAGGTATGTGTATAAGAAACCGACCGAAATTTGATGTGATACACCTTGAAAAGTTTATGCACACAACACAAGCACCCACTCCTATATTCACTTCAAAAGTTTTGGGAACATATTGATACATAAACAAAGAAAATATGATAAAAACCAGTAACTTGGGTCTTTTTGCCATTTAGAATAAGGCATGATGAGACAACAAATAATTATGCACTACGGTAAGATGGGTTAACCTTTCTATATTGATGATCACGGTTTCTCTTCATGTATATGTGTTTAGTAGTTTATCATAATACATAGGCATTTGTCTGATGCAGGTTGGACTGAGTGGAATCTTGATGGTGAAAGGAACTACCTATGAGAGTATGGACCAAGTCCCTGAAAAGGACTATCTTTATGGAACCCTTTTGAGTGAAAATATTATTGGTGTGATCCATGATCACTATGTCACATATTACCTAGACATGGACGTTGATGGGTCAGAGAATTCATTTGTTAAGGTGAACATAAAGAAGGAAGAGACGAGTTCAGGAGAATCACCCAGAAAGAGTTATTTAAAAGCTGTTAAAGAAGTGGCAAAGACAGAGAAAGATGCTCAGATAAGACTGAAACTGTATGAG
>Ga0123342_1009064_pt1 | contig 12123 bp, 5 predicted proteins | sample Turbeawhitnodule_FD_89960 | JGI IMG/M metagenome (GOLD analysis project Ga0123342, IMG submission 89960) | Root nodule microbial communities of legume samples collected from Mexico - Turtle bean Mexico white nodule | ecosystem: Host-associated > Plants > Roots > Nodule | place: Mexico: Nepantla... | reverse complement strand
CACTTGGTTAAGTTAATGTCCAGTGGGGATTTTCCTAAGGTCTTCACTCTTAAATTCCTAAAATCTCAATCTAAGTAAAGTGTCACACCATAAAATGAACAATCCTAAAATCAACTCACATCAGAGGTACTCGAAAATGGTGCATATAAGTTGGAAACTCTAGGTGGGGGAGCTATCCCCCTAACGTGAAATGCGATAAATCTCAAATTTTATTTCAGTCAAGATGCCTAGATTTGCATTTCTTTCCTTTGAACACTATATTTTTGTTTGAGGTGACACTCTTTTTCCCTTAAAAGGGGTTTTTAAATGAGGTCACCTAGTAATAAATTTGTTCTTTGGAGATATGTGTGAGATAAGTTGATTTGAATTGAATAGCGTAATCACCTGAGATGGCACACAGTAAGACGACCTAATTCAGGGTGAGCACGATTACCCAGGTAGAGGCGCCCTGTAAGATTTGAACGGGTGAGGTTGTCTGAGATGACACATGGTAAGACGAACTAACTCGAAACAAATGTAGTTGCCCGAGTATAGGCGCCCTGTGAGACAAGTTAACTCAGAATATTGTGTAGCAGCCCGAGATAGCACATGGTATGACGACCTAACTCGGGACAAATATAGTTACCCGAGTATAGGTGCCTTGTGGAATGAATTGACATGGAACATGTGTAGTTATCCGAACTAGCACATGGCAAGACGACCTAGCTCAGAGCAGATGCAACTGTCCGAGGAGGCGCCCTATAAGGGATATTAACTTGGAGCATATGTGATAGTCGCGCGGTAAGACTACCCAACTTAGGGGTGAATACCGTTGAAGCTCATCATTTGGCCAAACTCGAATTTGGGTTACCCCAGAAAAATTTATGATGTCGTACCCTTTGGATGACTCATGAAAAGAACTGTGTTGAAAATGTCCAAGCCAGTGATGGGCAGATTAGGTTGAAGTGGCACACAGTTCGGCCAACCAGAAAGGTATCACGTTAAAAAATTAGCTTATTCGTTAAGAACTAATTTCATTTGTATGTTTCATCCCGCCCTATTACGTTAATCATGTTATAGTCAGATGTAAATGTCAGCCTGATTGGTAAAGCATTTGTTCATACGTTCATGCATTATAAGTAAAACCTTTTGATTTCAAAATAATGAACATCTTAGAATTCAAAATGTTGAATAAGTATCGACGAGGAGTTTAAGTGTTAAATAAGTTCAACAATTAAAATTGAATAGTAAATACAGTCCATAAAAAGTTTGAATTAAGAATCCCCCACTAGCTTTCCATCAACCATGATCTTGCCCGGATCTATCTTTGAGAAGTCTACAATAGGGTGGACAACAGCCACTTGCTCCAAAGCAACTTCAAATCCAACAAGGATAGGATTGGGTGACGTCTTCTTGAAAGGAGTTGGTGGCCTTAGAAAAATCTTTTTCTTTGCGCATCATTTCATTCTTCAAGTCTTCAACCTCATTTGAGATTTTTCTCTTCTCTTCGGCCAAAACTAGTCCCTTTTGGGCCTTGTCGGCCAAAGCCACACCCAAACAGTTAACTTCAGCTCAGAGGCGTTCAACTTCTTGATGAAGTTCCATATTCTCTTTAACCGTCTGGTCTTCAGCTCTTTTTCAATCCTTTGCCTTGATGTTGATTAGGCAAGTCAAGGCATTTAATGCTTGACCGAGGAGTTTCTCGGTGTCGTCACGGAGGCGATCTTCGTCATGAGCCATCAATCTAACCTTATCTTCGTTAGGCAAGAAGCATGACTCGCCATGCACTGGATTGTCAAAATCGGGATCCCATAAGCTTTTCCTTTGTGACCTCTTGATTAAGGGCTCGACCATCCGAGTGTGAGTCGGATTGGACCTGAGCGGCACCAGTTGAAGCTTTCCTCTTTTTGTAACAAAGAGTCCTTGTTCATGCTCGCATCTGCCCTCATTTTCCTGGCACGCTCAACCAACTCAATTTTGCTAATGTTAGAAAGAATGCTATCTGCAAGAACAAACAAATACTTAGAGGTCGTTGATTAAGTTTTCCTTTCAAGGATGAAAAAAGACATATACTGATGTAGGCTTTGAGAGCATCGGGGAGGTATTCTTTGTTCAAGAGTGTTGGCGTGTCAAAGACGACCTTGAGACCTTCCAAGAATTCACAAATACCTTGTTCCCTTTGGGCGGGTCTTCCAGGCGCCGAGCACTTTGGAATTGGGGATTGGGTGCCCAGTACAAAGGGAAGTCCAGTAGGGACAAATCTCCTACCGAGGCGAGGACTTTAATGAATTGATTTTTGAAAAATTTATAGGATGACTAGAAGAGGGTAAGCATACCTCTCCTAGAGGCACCATTCAGAGAAATCCACAATTGGCGACTAGAGTGTTTGAGTTCGAAGAAATAAAGGAAGACTTCCACAATCAACGAAATGCCGAGCTGGGAAAACAAGATTATGAAACCTCAGATGAATGCCCAACTATTTGCATGTAGCTGGGCGGGTGCCACGTTCAAATCAGTTAGAAAATCTTTCTCAAAGATTGATAGGGAAGACGAAGTAGGACCTTAGTGAAAAATGTGGCATAGAAAAATAAAAATGGTTCGTCGGGGTTCGATGTATCATCACTACATATAGGCTCCCATTCCCTATACTCTACAACTTTCACTAAACTCTCATGCTTTTTTCTTAAACCCCCCGATTCTCTAAGCTCTTTAATTTTTAAACGGGTAGTAAAAACGGAGGTCTCTCTAAGCAGTTTCTTTTTTGCCCAAGGATAAGCAAAACTATAATCCATCTTCAAAGACAACTAAGACATAAACAAAGATAGAATGCGAACGAAGTTCAAGGCAAAGCACATGCAAAATGAATCGAATAAACATATATCAATGTGCATTATTAAAATCAATGGAAAGATGATAAATGTTAGAATTAGAGGCCTTAAACAAGAGGGGGTGAATTGTTTTTGAAAGATTTTCGCAAGTATTGAAGGTTGAGTGAAAAGCTATGAAGAATTAATCATTGGAAAGTTTGTTCAGTCAAATAGAAAATTGATTTTAAGCTTGATTCCAAAAAAATCAACCTATTGTTTTCACGAAACAACCGGTTGGTTATACCAACAGATTTGAAAATCAAAGATAAAAAAATTTAATGAGTGTAGGGATAGAGAGATTCACACAAGATGTTTATACTGGTTCACTTTTAACTAAGAGCTACAAACAGTCCTTAGCTAACCGCTGAGAATTGACAATGTAATCAAACCTAGATTACAAACCACACACCAAGAGTGATGATGTTAAACCCCTCAAGAACACACACCACTCTTTAGCATCCAGAACAACCCTCTGAAACTGCACCACATCAAATCACATAGAAATACAATGTTCAGAGAAGAAGAGAATATAATACACCTGGGTAAAATCAAAGATTAAAGTTTAGAATTACAAGACAATCCTATTCCAAACTTGAGATGATCGAAAAGCTCTTTGAAATCTTGAAAACTGTTTTTGACTGATCTCTCTTTCTTAGTTAATGCATAAGAGCGTAAAACAACTTTTTTATAACTCCAATCAAATGGTTAAAGCAGTTAAATCCAAAACCAAAAGTTGTTGGAATCATTTAAAACAGATTGAAACAACTTGACAAAATTCTATTAAGGTTTTCAGAAAAACAACCAATTGATTTCTTGAAACAACCTTTAGAATCTGTTTGACAACAAAGTCAAAAACAAAGCTAAGCTTTTCCAAGCCATTTTTAAAACACTAAAGCTTTGTTTGGATTGGGGAGTGGAAAGTTGAGGGTGTGGGAGAGTGAGAGTGTGAGAAGAAAGTGTGGAAAAAAGTGAGTGTGTTTGGATTAGGGTATATTAGAGTGAATGTGTGAAGAAAGTTTATGAGATACATGAGTGTGCGATGGTTGTAAGAGTATTTTAAATTATTTTGAATACTGTAAATTGTAAGATTACAAATTTACCATTATATATATAAATTTTTTTATTAATTTTGTGCATATTTTAGTTAATTAAAATAATTTAAAGTTGTATTTATAAATAAAAGAAAAAAAAATGTAAAATTCAAAGAAATAATTAAATATAATTTTAAATATAAGTATAATTTTATTATTTTTCATTTTATTTATTTAAATTAATTTTTTTACTTAAGTTAATTTATTTAGATAATTTTAAATTATGTTATGATATATATATATATACACACACAATTATTATCAATAATAATTTTCATTATTAATATTATTGTATGGGAAAGTAAGGGCACTATGGTCTTTTCATCTCATTCCACTTTCCTTACTCTTTAATTATGATAGGATCCTAAATACCCTCAACTTTCCATTCACTCTCACCCTAAACCTCCCCTCTCATAGAAGTAAACAAATGTGACACCCATTCACCCTCACCCTCAAACTCCATCATCCCCAAAAGCAAACACACACTAAGTGTCAAACAACCAATTAATTTGACATTTCAACAGGTTGAAATTTCACACTCTTTTAGAAAACTCATATTTTCAAAAATATTAAGATTTAATTAACTTTGGATTATCTTAAAGAGTGAGTTAACAATTCAAAGACTACTAGACACGCATAGAAAACCAACAACAAAGTCTTCAAGCATTCCTCTTGGATTTAGAGATATAGTTCAACAATAGTCACCAGATAAAGTTAAGCGGATAAAACATACTTGTTTTTCCGATGGAAGATGGCGGCGTGTGGTGGTGCGACGAAGAGAGGGAAGTTCTTGTTTGCGCAGAGAATGAGGTAAAAAGTGTTGGGTTTGAAGAAGAAAGGTGTTATGTATGGAAGAAATGAAGTCAAAACAACAAGATTTCCTCACCGTTGATTGTGTGCCACGTGTACGCACCACATTTAGTATGGTGAGATGTCCTTTCGAAAGACGGTTCAGAATTTGTGTCCCAGCTACCCTTTGTTAGAAGTGTCATGTCAACCACCAGTACAAGTAAGCCTCTTCACCTCCTCAAACTCGTCTTGAGCATAGGGGGTTGTGTACTGATCGGACGTGCCCGAGACCTCGATCCCGGACACTTCAGTGTGATAGCTCAGATGGTGGTCGGGCCCATTTGAAAAATACCTAGCTCGACATGGGATAAAAAATATGCCTAATAATGTGTTGTGAGGTCTGCCCAATCAGTTGGCAGCCCATGTTAAAAAGATAACTAAAGTAAAATGACATAGAGAATAACCAAATTAGTTAGATGTATATATTTTCGATGTGAATAAAAACTATTAAAGATAGAAGATGCATGTACTTCTAAAATGAAGGTATATCTTAACATAATATTCTTATTAATGAAATTGTTGAAGGAAAGTCTATAAAAAGGGCTTGAGACCCGAGATAAAGGTAAGTTTTTTCTAAGAACTTTACACGGATACATAATTTTTTCATTCAGATATCATAATTTGAATGTTCTCTCTGACTTAATCGTCAAAATGTAATCAATAGGTGGAACTTCCCTCATCACAAAATACTAGTGTTTTGATTCAAGTAGAGCCAATTCAACTCAATGTCCATTACCAATTTCCGACTCACAAGAACAATCATAGTTTAATCTAAGAAGCTAATAATTATATTTAAAAGATTAAGTTGAGGTAATATTTAATATATAAGATAAAAGTAAAGAAAATATATAAAAATAATTTCCGGAAAAACCGAAAGAGTCTCATCTTCCATATCTTCCTTCGTTTCTTCTCTCATTGAAGCTTGACGAACGAACACAACGAACCCAAGACACAACCATTCCAATACCAGACAAAGACACAAACAAACATGTCCGGTGTGGGACCTGTTTCTCAGGATTGGGAACCCGTCGTCCTCCGCAAGAAAGCTCCCACCGCCGCAGCGAAGAAGGACGAGAAAGCCGTCAACGCCGCCCGCCGCTCCGGCGCCGAAATCGATACCCAAAAAAAATGTTCGTTTCCGATACCCTCAACGAAAAAAGTAAACATATCCTCGTAAAATTGTTCCTCGCGTGTTAATTGATCTGCAAATCTGAATTTCTTCTAACGCTTTGATCAGTTTATCGTCAATTTTTGTTTTTGAAATCTCGGATCTGAACGTGTTTTCTTGTGACAATTGCAGATGATTTGCTGTTGAGGCAGCAGATTTAATTTGAAAATTAAATCTTTTAAACGGTTAGAAAAAAAATTTGAATTTGATGATTTGGCAAAAGGGATACTTAAAAAGCAAAAGCTAAATTATTTGGCATAGAATGCTTATGGATGTACCTTTTGTGTGTGTGTTTGTTTTTTGGTGGTTTTTATTTTTCTTTCGTTGATGACCTTTATTGTTTGGATGGTTTGAAGATGATTGTTCAATTGTTACCTCTTACAGATAATGCTGGGACTAACAAAGCAGCCTCTAGCAGCACTTCATTGAACACTAAGAGGCTTGATGAGGATACAGAGAATCTAACTCGTGAGTATTACAACATATATAGACAGAGAATTAGGTTGTGTTTGATTTATCTTCTCAAAAACTGCTTTTAGTTTTCAAAATTTAAGTAAACAAGATTGCCTGGACAATTGGTGGAGGGTGGTGCTAGGCACGAAGCAGAATGGGGACAAATAAGATGAGAAAATATCATGAACTAAACACTTCTTTTGTGAACGATTTTCAAAGCCTAACAAATTTTAGATGACAAAATTGATTACTGAGTAATGTTAGATTTTTATGAGGAAGGAAATAAAACAGCCCTTAGTTTTTTTTTTATGATTTTTATACCAATGAAAAACGTGTATCTACTTTTGAAAATACAGTTATATGGGAGGAATAAAGAGGTGAATTATGTAAACGATATTGTCGTCCATATGGGGTGTTGTGTTAGCATTTAGGGGATATTTCCTGCAGTAACATCCTTATCCTGCTTTTTAGTATTGACAACTACACAAATTTTCTTGGAGCATGTTCTTTTTGGTAGTTTTATTGTATTGTCTTTTGACTCTTTCTAGGTTATGGAGGTTCTGTTTTTTTTTAATCAATAGTAATTATGTGGTAGGTAGATTGAAGGACCAACTGTCTCACCATCATAATTTGGCAATAGCTAGAAATGTGTTTACTACTAACTTTTTGGAGATATCAAGACAAAGTTTTTCGTGGTGTAATTGTTAGAGGTGCTATATAGAATCATTCATGCATCTTCCCCAAGCCACTCAAGATTTTTGGGTAGTTGGTTCATGTCATGGTATTAGTCTCTGTGAGCAAGTGATCTAGAGTTTGATTCCTGCTGTCCTCATTTTTCTAATAAAAATTTTAATCTGTTCTAAGCTAAGGGCGCGTGAGCATTAATCATGCTTAAAACTAAATATATTTGGGGTGTGTTAAAGATGTGATATTAATGATAGATGATAGAAATCAATGTTAGTTCTTTGTCCAAAGCACAAATAAGAAAGTAATATGGTAGAAAAGATGACATAGATTCAGACACGAGGAAAAGCTTCATGATAGTAACCCTCTCCCCGGACCAAAGTAATGATTTTTCTTCAATTGACCTATGTGCAATTTCTAAGTTAAATGATACTATTTTTTCAAATCTTGCCATTATAAATTTGACTCCAGCATGCATGCATGCAATCTGTTTCACATACCCCTCTGCATTTTAGCCACAGACATCAGTTTCTTATCTCTTACTTCTTTATGAGATGTGGAACTTCTCGGGGTCACTGGATCATTAATTCTAGGTTTTGATATGAAGTCCTTGGGCTTGAGGAGCATAAAACATGGTTGAACTTGTTGCTCTCTACGTTTTTATTTGTCTACTGATTGTGCATATTATGGATTCATATGATTTCATAGTCTGTTTAATGGACCGGAGAATTATGGTGAGCAGTGGAACTGTTGTTCAAGTTTTAGATTTCTTAAACAAAAGTTAAAGGCTCTGATTGAACTTTTGTGTACAGATGAGAAAGTACCAACTGAACTTAAGAAGGCTATAATGCAAGCTAGGATGGACAAGAAACTTACTCAGTCTCAGCTTGCTCAAGTATTACTCTCCCATCTGCAGAAAAAAAAAGTTGAAAAATGATAAGTTTCTTGATTTTCCTTTTTGATAATAGTTAGGCATTATCAATGATTTGCATTTGCATTGTTATTTGCAGGCAATCAACGAGAAACCTCAAGTGATCCAGGAATACGAATCAGGGAAGGCCATTCCAAACCAGCAGATAATTGGCAAGTTGGAAAGAGCCCTTGGAACTAAACTGCGTGGCAAGAAATAAGGAAACTAAAATCATGGTTCTGCATATGTTATGGTTTGCATGTTTCGGTATGGAGTGTTGTGTTTGCTCACTAATTGTGCATATTTAAGACAGATAAAGGGTTGTGAGGACCTGAGGCTTTCACATGTTCTAATAAATAAAGTTGCATTTTCAGTATAAATCCTAGTTTTACCCGCGATTGTGAGATGTTATTGGTTTCAAAATTAAGTTAATGTGTGTTGACTTAATTTGGACTTTTTTTTCCTTTCTAGTTGGATTTTGTGGTCTTATGAGCTCTTCTTTTATAACAAAGATGTTATTTGAGATTACAAAGTAAAATATTTTGAGAGGATATAAATATAAACATTGATTTAATAACTTTATAAAGAGAAGAATTTGGTATACACTTTTTCATGTATAAGACAAAAGCTCATGCAATTTTTGTTGTTGTTTTACGTAAGAACGTTATTTGTTTTGTATTACGAGATTTCTATTTATAAGTATGTTAAATAAGTTCACTGGGCATGTGCTGAAGATTGTTCTAGTTTGTGAAGATTACTCGGTCATATATTAGACTATTGAAACAATATTGTGTATGATTAAAGGCCGTCTCTAACTGCACCTCCATAGCTTCTTCCGGTACCTAACAAATCAGGTGAAAATATCATTTTGTTTTTAAAATTGTAAAATTTGAAATATATTTCTAATTCAGAAATACTTTTCAATCCAGAATGTACTTTTTTTTCATTGTAGATTGTAGAATTCAAAAGGTATTTTCAGATTATTCCAGATTTTACAATCCTAAATGTTTTTATTTCTTAAAAAAAATTACATTTTAAATTATAGAATTCAAAATATATTTTTAAATCCAGAAATACCTTTGTTATTCTATAATTTGGAATGTATTTATTTTTAAATTTAGATATTTCATGAGCAGTAGAATTTGGAAGTTATTTATGAATCTGAAATTACTTTCCAAATTTTTCCAAATTTTATAATCCAGAATGTATTATTTTTTAAAGAAACATTCTGGATTATAGAATCCGAAAGTATTTTCAGATTTAGAGTTCTATAATTTGAAGTTTTTCTGGATCACTTCAATAAAATAAAGAATATTTTTGGTATTTTAAGAGGTATTGGGTGTAAAAAAAGGGCAGGATGAAATAACCATGATTAAATTATTTTAGTTTAACAACTAAGGTCTAAGAGATTCTCTTGGATATCTTATTACATAAAAAGAAAGCATTTGAGGTCGATATTGTAACAAAGTGTTGTGTGCAAAATAAACAAATTTTTTCTACACCTGCATACTTTCTTTTGCACCTCCATACTTTTATTATTAGTTTGAGCTAAAACATCATTTTATTTTTCTAAATTTTTATTCATTCTTTCGAAAGCCACAACACACAAAAAAAAAAAATCTAACGAGGTGCAAAAATAGAGTACAAAACTCAAAAAAAAAAATTCGCATTGGGGAATATTAAATACAATGAACTTCTTGTGAATCCTCTCACAAACGTTCAAATGATGGAACTATCCTCTCAAATGTTGCGAGTGAAGAAAAATGAAAGTGTTGCGACTATAAGGGAGATATGAGATTGCAATTGGGGTTATTTAAAAAGACATGATTATGTTTTATTTAGAGTTATTTAAATATTTTAAAAAGGTTAAAAATGAACTTTTAACAATATTAATATAGAAATGTAGAATAAAGATTTAGAGGTGAAGGAAGAATTTGCTGCAAAAATATATAGAAAACTTAAACAAATGTTCAGTTGTTACGGTGGAGTAATATGGAGCAATATTCATTACATTTAAGATTGCAATATTCATTATTTAAGATTTTTTTTTAAAAGACATAATTCTAGCCTTATAAATAAGGTATCAATAAAAATAGAAAAGTTCCTCCTAATTTATGGTAAGAATTTTAGAACTACGTCTTTTTCTACCTTAATCTTACTAACGACTTGCAAATTCCTAAAAGTCTTAAGATTCATCCTTTAAATACACCACGAGATTTCATGTAAAAATTTGTCTTTGCTTAGGATACAAACTCTCAAATCCATATTTACCACCCAACAACTAATACCCATGGACTAGGGGTGGTCATGGATTAGATTTTCCAAAATCTAATCTAGATCCAATAAAATGGATTGGATTTAAAATCCATTTCCATTTAACTAGATCAAATTTATTTGGATTTTTAGGATTTAGGGTTTAGGGTTTACGAACTAATACTTAAACTCGGTATAAACAAATGCACTTCTCAAACTTGGACAAGGATCGCATACCTTGATCTTGCCAAGTATTGTTTCTTATCGCATGTACTCGGACAACTGCCCTGCTCTGAGCTTTATTTGTTCTTTCCACGCACTAGCCCGACTTACTATGCGTTTATACAACTTAGTTGTAATGCTCCTTTTCAGAGCGCCTACTTCGGATCTTACCGAGGAAGGTCGACTCACCTGCTAACACAGAACCAACTTATACACAAGATGTCTACTTGTGTGTTTCTTCAAACACCGAGCTAGTCTACCATGTATCAACTGAACGATCTATCTATGCAACTTCACTTACCCCATAGAGCGCCTAGACTCGAGTGATTTCTTTCACATCGAACTAGCCCGACTTATCCTGTACTAGGTCAGGTGACCTTAGTGCAACCTTACTCACCCCACAGAGCGCCTAGACCCGGATGATCACTTTCACACCGGGTTAGCGGGACTTATTCTGTACCGGTCTAGATGAGGCATCTGTGCAACTTTACCTGCAATGCGACTTCCGAAGGAAGGTCGATTTATCTGCCAATGGTAATCAATTGTTTACACGACCTCTTCTCGAAGAACTCCTTCGAGAAAAAGGTTGTGGTATCATGCATCACAATCAACGAGAAAAGCAAAAGAAAGAAAATAGCATCTTGCAAATAACGTTTTATTAGATGACCTCATTAAAAAACCCTCCTCAAGGGAAAAAGTGTCTCACCTTTTCAGCACCATATTGTTAAACAACAACTATCAACTTAACTAAAATAAAACTTAAGATTAGCAGCGTTCCAGGTCTTCCCTCCAACACCTTTATTCATTAAGTTTTGAATTGTGACCTGTGACATGAATTTGTAAATATTGAGGTGAATTCCAAGTGTGAAGTAATTGGTTTACAAGTCAAAACTCATTTGCGAAGTATCTCTCGGAGTCTCGTGCAGAAGTTGTGAAAATAATAGGACTCTAAATCTTTGTCAAGCAGGGTCTCTCTAATTCTAGTATGATTATCCCTCACCTTTTTGCTAGTTTCATTCTCCTCATCCATCACAATGCTCACAACTTTGCACACATTATCCTTTGTGTACATTCCATCTTCACCTTTTTCCACTTCCACCCCAACCTCCAAGTTGTTGGCCATCATCCTTGCATTCAGGATCTGGTCACCAACATTAGGCAACAGCACCAACTGACACTTGTTCACCAGTGCCTCAGACAAAGACCCAGAACCACAATGTGTGATGAAGCACCCCACAGAAGGGTGTGCAAGAATCAACTGTTGCATAACCCATCCTCCATACACAAACCCTCTCTCTTTAACTCTCTCTTCAAACCCTTCAGGCATGGCTGATTCCACTGTCTCAAACCCTACTGGGGGCTTCACGGCTGCCAGGAATGGCATGCCAGTGAGCTCAAGACCAAGCACCAACTCTTGGAATTGCTCTGGCCTCAAAGTGCACTCACTCCCAAAACAACAATAAACCATTGTGCCTGGCTCAAACCCTCCAAGCCATGTGGAGAATTTCTCCTCCAATTCAGTGGTTGGTGGCTCCAGAATAACTGGACCACTTGCAAGCACAGGCTTGTTAAACTGATTTCCAATGTAATCAAGATAAGGCCCTTCAATTTCTCTGCATGTTCTGTATGCCAACACATCAGCTTCAT
>Ga0123342_1009062_pt1 | contig 12128 bp, 3 predicted proteins | sample Turbeawhitnodule_FD_89960 | JGI IMG/M metagenome (GOLD analysis project Ga0123342, IMG submission 89960) | Root nodule microbial communities of legume samples collected from Mexico - Turtle bean Mexico white nodule | ecosystem: Host-associated > Plants > Roots > Nodule | place: Mexico: Nepantla... | reverse complement strand
TCAACTTTTTCTCTTAAGCAAAAATCAGTGAAAAACTCAAATATGTTTTTCTGTATATAATCAAAGTTGTTGTTTGTTATCAAATCTTAACAAACTATTCATTGCATTTAAAGATTGGTCAAAACATTAAAAACTGGAGCGTAATCAGTTAGAAAAACATTTAATGCTCAGTCAAAGCACAAAATAGTTTTCTGTTATGGTACCAAAACAAACAATCGATTGTTTCCACGAATCAATCGGTTGTTTTGGTTTTGACAGCTCAACCATTTGAAAACAGTTTTCAATCTTTTCTAAAAACACCTAAGTATAAAACAATTGGTTGTTTTGATAAAACAACAGGTTGTTTTTCACTTAGTTTGGAAAACACTTTTCTTTTAAAAGGATTGAGAGTGTTTATGCTTTGGATTCAATCAAGAGTGGATTATACATGAAATCTACCCCAGATCTTATCTAAAAGACAACTCAGCAACAACAAGCACAACCAGCCTTTCATCATCCTTCAAAGGGTTTGGATTCTTCAAAGCTTGAACACACTTGGTTCAACAAATATAACCCTTAAACATCTAAGGTATATTGGAGAACGAAAATGACATTGGCATGGAGTAAATGGACGTCCACATGGCAACATAGGAGTGGAGAGGATTTAACATGGAAGGTGTGAGTTAAACATGGAAAGCATGACTCCACATGACACCTTCTCATTAGAGTTTTATTTTGAATTTTTCAAATTTTGGCTCCAAAATGTTCAGCCCTCTCTCCTATAAATTGAGGTGCTTGACTCTCATTTTCTGAAGATTAATGAATAAGTGAATTGCTGCCAAAGTTGATAGCCAATCTCTCTCTTTTCTTACCTCTTTAGGATAGACACTTTAGTCTTCTTCTTCACCTAGCTCAAGTGATATGGCCCAACCAATCACTCTCCATACCTATCATGCACCTTCAAGGAATCCACAAGCTCTATAGGAGTTCTCCTTGTTCATCTGCTCCATTGAAGCTTCTGCCAATCCTCTAAAAAATTCAATAATCAAAACAGAATGGAGGCACGACTCCATCATCATTGAAGAAGAATTCGTACACAAAGGTGAAATCCTCTTTGTTAGTACACAATTTCATGTAAACTCTATGGAGGTATAGGATTGATTGAAATTTATCTTTTTTTTCCTTTTGACATGGGAAGGTCCAACAACTTCCAGTTCCAAAATAGTCTTTGAAGGGGAAACCACTGCTATCCTAATCGGAGGAACGACACGAAATGGAGGACTCAACTTGTGGATGATTCCTCCCCAATGGCAACAACTTCCCTACTCACTAAATTACTATTTGCATCACAGGAATCAATGAGGCCATTAGAAACGTACCTAGACAGGAATAAAAGGTAGCAACGACAAAATACGGTGAAGCACTCGTGAAAGCTTAAAGAACATAAAGAGGTTGGAAGGGAAGCAATGAAGAAGGAAATAATGTGACAAAATGATGGTCAAATATAAAAACAAAATGAAAACTTCAAGTGCTTCGCATAAAATGGTGACACTTAAAACATTATGACTTAAGGAAACATGGCATGTGAAGACAGAATGACATCAATCAAAATGATGAAATGCCCCGAAAAAAGAAAAAAATTGTCATTACTAATAAAATCCCCTCATTAAGGCATATTAAAAAGTGCAATATTGTAAGAGACGTCATACCAACTAGGAAACTTAAAACAAACTCGACTTTATAAGAGTTGTGCAGACATCGACCTCAATAGTTAGCTATGAAAATATACTAAAATAGGTTAACTACTACTCGTTCATCCCTTAAATCGTTTCACCTATACCTTTTTACGAATTCTGAGCTTGGAGGAAATACGTCCTTCCCATATCCAAGATATACAAAGATACACATAATAATATAAAATCCAACCAAATTAGGCGTAGTTCAATCAAATCGGATGCAATCAAATCAAATCATACACAACTGTATAACTCAAATTTGTATATTATTTATTAAATAACAAATATTCAATAATCACACTAGTTCAGAAAAGGGATTTTACACCGGTTCTAGGAGGCATTTTACACCGGTCCTACAACCGGTGTTGATGTGGGCGTTGTAAAATGTAAATTAGATATTACACCGGTTAAGCAACCGGTGTTATATGTAGCCCCATATTACAAGCCACTACCGTTGCTGGCGGAAATAGCTTAATGGTAGAGCATAACATTGCCAAGGCTGAGGTTGAGGGTTCAAGTCCCTCCTTCCGCTCTTGGTTTCGCCGTTTAGTGGTAACGAGTAGAGTAGGCATCGCCTCTCGATCCAATCCGTCTTTCCCTGGCCTCCCCACCACACTTTTGATATGAAAGAAACCGCCATAAAATAGATAAGAAAGAGATCAAAAGTATGGGTCCCCTCGATCACCCTTCCCTTGAACCTGAACTGGTCGAGAAATTTCGTCTTTGTTATAGTATGTCGCTTTCCTCCATCCAAGTTGGTTAGTCCGTCAGTGGCCATTCCCCCAACTAGCAGGTTCAATTTACTTTGCCTTGAGGAAGGGTCATTATCTCACCCAATTTTTTTATATGTGGGGGCTTCACAAACCTAACCTGCAATCTCACCATCTCCCTCAAAACCCTAACCAGCTTCTCTTCAATCTCAGCCGATTGGGCTCGAGCACGCGCAAGGCTCAAGACACAACCTCCATGGTGCTAATGCACCCGACAAAAAGCTCCTTCCGCAAAATCAATTCGGAGTCGTAAATTCTTTCGCCGCCAACACTTTCATCCACGCCTAGACAAACCCTAATGGTGAACTGGGAGAGGAACCTCGCTGGCCCGCACTGTCTCGCGTGCGTGCTGCCACGTGGCATCGAAGTCGGTGAGGACAAGGTCAGCGGAGGGGCGCACGACGGAGATGTGGAGGGTGGGGGTTATGGAGGAGGTAGAGGAAGGGAAAAGATAGAGTGAGGGGGGAAAGCGATCGAGGATTGGTGATAGGCCACGACGGAGGTGGTGGGAAGTGATGGACGAGGCGCAAAGGAGGGACTTTTTGAGGATTGGAGTGGTGGAGAGCTTGTGGCGTGCCTCGTGAGGGTGTTGAACGATGTGAATGCAAGTGGCGGTTTGGATAGGAGGAAGGGGAAGCACGTGGAACAGATAGACGCGCGTAGGATGGCCGTAGTTGGTGCAGATGGAGCGATGGCGAGGTTCAGGTGAAAGAGCTTGTATTTTAAATTTTGAAGTGTTGTTAGAATATATTACACCGGTTGGATAGTCCAATCGGTGTAATGTACCATGCTAAAAACAAAAACAAAAGTTTTAAAAAAATTCAAGTATTACACCAGTATATTACACTCACTGGTTGCATTCAACCGGTGTAATATGTACAAAATATTTACAAAAGTGCCACCACATTTTTGTTTACATTGGTTCTCGTTTAACCGGCCTAATATGTCGTTTTAGAAAGTGTTTTCTGCACTAGGGTCAATTTATTTATTTGAAAATATCTTTTCAATTCTTCTCAATTCTTCAGCCCAAGCATAAAAAGACCTATAAATGTACATTAATACCACAAAGAGTACTCATTCAGTTCTCATATTCACTTATATATTTATAATTTCTTTTGTTTTTACTAACTTCAGTGTTTTAAAATCTTCTATAGATGGATCTCCACTCATCATATTCGACAATCTCAACAATCACTCATCAAAATCATAGTTCGACTTGTAAGACAAATCGTCTTCCTCCACTTCATGAGATAAATATATGAACAAATAATGAAAGATATATTTATATGATTGAGAAATATTTTACAAGAATCGACTAATTTATTTTTATTACATGATTGGAAAATATTTATACGAAGAGATGTTTTATATGAATGGAAAATAATGTAATATTTTGTAATGAATCATAAAATTAGAAATATTTTTTAAACTAAACATACTCTTTTTTTTCATGGTTGATATTTTCATTTTGATAATGTCATGAAAGGAAAAAGCTAAACAATGATAAAATGCAGACATAAGAATGAATCATATTAAAGATGAGTAAATAATATATCTTGTAATTATTTTACTTTACTATTTATTTATAAAATATTTTATATATAATATTTAATTTATTTTTCATAATAATATTTTTTAAATCATAACTAACAATATATTTTTTTTATAGAATAATAGTGTACAGAAAATTAGAATCACAATACATATAAAAGATAACTAATATTCATAAGCTGTAAATGAACAAAAAGCTATAAACTTTGTTTGTAAGAAACCTTAAAATTTAAACCATATGAAAGAACATTATGTATATATCCCATAGTGTGTGGTCAAATGCATCATAGTACACAGTGTATAATCATATGCTTAATGGTCCTGAGAAACATAGTGAACCAAAAGACTATGTATTAATGTCATTGGAGGGTCTTGCTCTGATTACAGTTTGACTATATGTAATCAGTAATCTCAAGCATGCAATGTGGTTATAAATTCAAGGATGACCTAGTCAAAGTCATGTTTTTTTATGAGCTAGGAATAAATGCTTAATCAAGATAAAAGGAAAATTTGAATTTTGAAGTATTTTGGTCATCATCTCTAGGTAGATTTTTTTATAAGCAAGAAAAAGATATAATAGTTTTTATAAATTAAAATTAGTTTATCCTCAAGTTAGATTTTTGAATTTGAAAAAACTAACATGGATTTTTTTTAATAAATTATTAAAAAAAATCATGTTAGTTTTATTTTATTTTATTGTTCATATATTTATAAATTGGTACATACATAAAACATTTTATTTTATTTATCTTCTTATTTGCTTATTATAATAATGCTAATAAAGAAATTCATTTAAATATATCCATAGTTTTAAAAATGTTCACACACTCAGGTTTTGTGTTTATTAACTTTTTACTTTCTGATGCTGTTAAAAAAAATAATTACTTTTTGAATATACCTTACAGGTATATTTCAACAATAACAATTTTACTATCAAAATAAATAAATGTTTAGAATTTGAAATCGGAACTTCTAGTTTCCACTTTCGATTTACTTTGTGTTGCATAAAAACATAGTTTTAATTATGGTACGTTGACACAAACTTCCTTTTAGTATTTATAGGAGAGAAAAACAAAAATATAAACAAATATTTATAAGTTAAAACTAGTTTAAATATTTTTTCTACATATATAATAAAAAAGATGGTAGGATCAATCAATATATTTGAAATATAGTATATTTTTTAAAAGACGTTTGATAGATTAAGAAGAAAGGGTATATAAATTATTCTTTCTCTTAACTTCTATTAATAAACTCATTTTATTTTCTTTTTCTAAAAATATTTATAGAAAATTTTATTAAATATAATATAATAAATAAATATAGTATTGTTTAATTCCAATTATATAATTGATTTTAATTATATGTATTTTGAGAGAAGATAAAATCTCCCTCACTTGTAGAATAATAAGTAATAAGAAATAGTGTGACCGTGCTATAAAGCTAGCTTTACAGAGTGTGACTGTCCACTAAACTGCATTTGTGGGAACATTTAGCCCCACACTCCACATAATTTGAATTATATTATATGATATGATTTGAATGTATCAATTGATTTTTATATCACTTTCAATTCATTGTCCTTATCCACCCTTCATGTTTCTACTGTACATTTCCAAAAACTGAATTTGTGTTGCATATATATATATATATATACACATTGATTCAAATTTGTTCTTGATTTTCTTTATTTCATTGAAAGGTTTTATAAATGTATATTAAATTTTTTTTTACATACTATTTGTTGAAATTGTTTAAAATTTGATATACACAATCGAATAAAATTCTATATTAAATTTTGAATAGTTTTAAACAGTATAACTAATAGACTTAATAAAATTTCAAAATTAATTGTAAATTAAAATATTTTTAATTAAATTTTTATTTTTATTTTTTATTTTATTGATTATTTAAATATTTTATATTTTTAATTAAGTTTTTATTATTTAATATTTTTAATTACGTGACGTGATTGTTGTTGTTTTGTTCCATCATCTTGCTTATTTGTTTTTATGTGTTAAGAAATGTGAGATCTCGTTATTATTATAAAATAGTGTTGTTAACATAATGAGACCATACTTTTAATAGTTTTCACGCTATTACCTAAAATGATCAAGAGAGATTGTCACAATCACCACCATCAATGTATATGAAGGCGAGGTTCTAATATGTTTTTAATGAAAGTAATAAAAGTCACTTGTCATTTTATATTAGTTACAATATTTTGTTATATTAACCACACAAATTCTTAATTTTTATCATGTGAAGACAAGTAAGAAGAGATGATAGAATAAGATAACAACCATATGTTACCCAATTAACAAAATAGTTAAACGGTAGAAACTAAATTAAAAATTATAAAGTTTTGAATATTAATAAAAACTAATAAAAAATCAAGTAAAAATACCTAAAATTTGTGAGAAACTTAACTCTTAATTAAGTTTATCTAATGATTAAAGTGAAATATTATTTAAGATAGGGTAACACGGGTGATGTATCTATATGATTTATGGTGAATTATATTTTTATCTCTTGGATCAATCTCACTCTATTTGATTGTACCATGCATTATCCACACCAAATTGCTTCTCTTTTACTTCTCCTGGTTTCAACCTCGATGTTAACCACCACTTTCGTCGACTATTTTCACAACAATGGTTTGGTACTTTCAGTGTTAAATATATATTTCGTCCATGGACTATTATAAAAAATTGTGTTTATCCCTGATTAAAAGTATAGGCCTATTGCATCCCTCCATTCTATGAAGTCATGTAACACATCCTTGCCAATAAATATTGTTAATGAGTTTGTCATGTTGCAAATAGAGTTCCAATGTAGACTATCATTCAAATTTAATGTAGTGTTACGTTAGTGAGGTCTCACTTCGACTATTCGAACATTCCCGTAAACTCACCCTCAAACCTATACCCCTCCTTTCTTTGAGCATAGTGCCCAGTCTCAACCTCCCAAAACTCCATCGCAAACACCGAAACAACTTCTCTTGTTGGATCCCCTCCATACCCTCGATGAGAATCATAAGAAGGTTAACCGTGGAAGCAATTCTATTCTCCATTGTTTCTGTCCTAACTCAAAGCTTTCTTATCTCCATGATTTCAAATACAAGTTTTGTGCAAAATTTTATTGAGGTTAATAGGTTGAGGATGCAAAAATTGTATGCTATTTTTAAAATTTATGTGAGTTAATGTTAATATAATTTATTTTTAAAATTTTAATTATTATTTGAATCTGCAGTAGATATGTCTCGAAGCCAAGTCCCTTAAAGAATGTTTATAAAAGCTTTAACCTTTACACCAGTCAAGTTTTGTTGTCATGTTATGATTATTATTATACTTATGAGTATGATTATCAATATTAATATAATTAATAAAATAAAAATTAATAATATTATTCATATATTTAATATCATTATTATTATTCATATTATAATAACATTTTTAATATTATGTATATAATTATTATGATAATAGTTGGTAGATAATAGAGATCCGTGGGTGATAGTTCATAGGTAATAAATATTTGTAGGTAAAAGATGGTAGGTAATAAGATCCGTGGATAATAGTTGGTAGGTAATACTGAATTTACCTACGGATTCATAATCTGTGGGTAATGTCCGTAGGTAATGTTGTTCGTAGGTAATGCTGAATTTACTTACGGATTCAAATCGATGAGCAAAAATTCGTAGATAATACTGATTTTTTTTAGTGAAATTTGATGGAAAAAAAGTTTCAAACACATAACAAGTTCTTCTTTTTCAATATTTTGGTTTGAAATTTTGTCTATGGAAGATGATGAATAACAAAAGTATGTAAGAAGTGCAACAATGTCACAATTTGGAGATGAAAATTATGAGATTGATTCTAGGTGAAGTTAGGTTAATACATTAGTTTTTAGAGTGAGGTTGGACCAACACTACTAGGAGGAGTTTAAAATTTTTTCTAGCAAGAATTTTCAACATAGGATTAGGTTATTTGACCTAATCCAAGTTTGTCCAAATACAATGTCGAAAATGAAATTCTATGCTAATTGATCCAAAATACATGGCCTAAAATAATTCATAAACTACTCTATACAATTCTTACAAAACTAAGAAGAAGAAAAAAACCTCTTCAAATATGGGTGTTCCCCTTCAATAAGACTGCATCTTCTTCTATTCTCTTAGCCAATGATTTTGAGGTTGAATGGTTTCAATCAAAATTTGGAGAATTTCTGATTCTATAAAGTGAGCATAATTGATGTGAGGTCAATTAATTATGCAAATTTAGTTGGTTTATTGATTCTTTATGATTTTGGAGAACCAAGCATCATCCTCGTAGGAATAATCAATCACTAAGAGAGTTGGATGATATGTTTTCATGCAATGGAGTTGTTTTAAAATGATAGGTTGTAAATTATAATTTTAAGAACCTACACTTCAAGACTTAAACATTTCAATGTGTAGTTAGACTCGTAGATGATTTCTGATGTCTTTAAATTTAGGGAATCATAAGAAGGTCAATCATGAAAGCAACATTGTTCTCTCCTAATCACTTCCACCCCTAATTGTTGACATGACACTATATTAAATTAAATGATAGTCTAAGAAAGAATTTTGTTTGCCACATGACGAACTCATTAACACTATTTGTAGACAAGAATGTGTTACATGACTTCATAAAGTGTGAGAAAACAATAAATTTATACTTTTAGTAAAAAAAGAAATACAATATTTTATAATAATTTTGAGACAAAAATATATTTAACCATAATTTAATCTTATAAAAAATATATTGATAATAAACTTTTTTTCTTTCTAAAACAACTATGAAAGCTATTTTTTAACATTGAATATTAAATTGAAATATTAAATTAAAATATAAATTAAATTATGAAATAAACATTTAATAAAATTTATTTTTAGAATTATTATATAAAAAATGGGTTTTCAAAATTTTCTGTGTAGACCAACAATCTCCAACATTTTCTAGTCCAGAATTTTCTTCATAAACTATGAACCTTTGACAACCAATATAAGGTTTGATACCTTTAGATTAATCTAAAAGACTATAATTACAATATACCACATGAAAAAATGCTGCATAGTAGAATTTGCTTATTTATTGAAGTAATGTAAGCATCTCTTTCATAATTTTAGGTTAGAAAATTTAATTTAAATTAAGAATTAATATTTGTTATTTAAAAATTATAAGGGTTGCATATAACATAAAAAATTATTCTTTATTTAGAAGATAATGAAGTTTATATGATAATTTTAAATAGATCAAATTTTAGTTTTTAGTAAGTATTTCTTTTTCATTTTCTTATATATCATATTTCTTTCTTTTCTTCTTTATTCATGTGTATGGTCCGGATGATTTCATGTGAGTTCTAAGCTGAAAAAATAGTTTATGATTATTTAAATCCGTAGTAATGTAATGGCATATGATGGATGATGAAAGTAAAAAATCACATGGTGATTAATGTGAAATGAGTATTACTAGGATGATAAAGTTTTTCTTGTTAATGTAATATAAGTTTTGATTAGTCCCTTATGCCTCAAGAGAAATGATGGAGAGACATCAAGGATCATGTAAACCAATTGTCTTAATTATTTAGTTATGTAAAAAGAAAAAGTTAGAATTTGAATGTATTATTTTTGGAGATATATAAATAGTTAAAAGAGAGCTAATTATGTATATTCATAAAATGTTTAGGTTTTATGTTTGTGGGAGGTTGCAAGTAAAATTTGAAAATATATATTTTTTATTTACGAATTTAATTTCAACATGGGTAAGATGTAAAGAAAAGAAAAGTTTATTTTGGAAAGACCATACTTAAGAAATAAAAAAGATATAAAAATGTTTTATTTTTAAATAATTGAGGCACTCCCAGGATGTTCCACGCACTAGTATTGAATAATTCACACTATTTTGGCAGGCCTACTAAAAGTTCTGAGGCCACGGGTTTGGAGTACGAAGCTAGAAAGCCTACGAGTGCACACTACAGAAGGAGTTTTTTATTTTATTTATTTTATATATATATATATATATATATATATATATATATATATATATATATTTAAAGTGAATTTTAGAGTGAACGTAGATGGTAAAAATATGTTGGACATACACTAATTCCATATTATAAAAATGTAGGTATTTGTATGTTTAAAAATTATAATGAATCTGAAATATAGTGTAACGCCTACTTTAACTCTATCTCTCTTTTTATATATTAACAAAAATTATTAAATAAAAATTAATTTTAGAAAAAAAAATTAATCATTTTATATTACAAATTTTTTATTCTAAAAGATTATTGATATTTAAAGTAATTTATATTATTAATAAAAATTTATAAATTTTTTAGATTATAACTAATTAGTTATCAAAAATTGTAGTTACTATTTAATATTATTTTACAAACTAATATACTATTAAACTAATTTCTATTATTAATAAAAAATTATAAATTAGTTTCTAAATTAATATCTAATTAGTGATAGTCAAAATTTTGATAACTAATTAGATATCAGTTTAGAAACTAATTTATAAATCTTTATTAATAATAGAAACTACTTTATATATAAATAATTTTTTTAGTTTATAAAATAATATTTGATTTAGTCAATACAGTAACTAACTCTTTTTTTTTTCTAAAATTAATTTTTATTTAATAATTTTTTTAGTGATATATATTAAATTTCTCAAAATATTCACAAATAAAGTTTTATCTAAATAACCTACCTATCCTATCTACGCGTTTACGCACCAATTTACCCATTTTCTTAAAAATAAAATATTGAGAAGAGTCATTATCGGTAACACCCTATAATTTATATATAACTATTGCATTAAAAGTTCTACCAGTTTTTATACAAATTTGGAGTTTTTCAAAACATTCATAATACATGATTAGGACTTATAGAAATTCAAATATTTACAATATACGATTCAAAAGAACATCCTAATGCCCTTCAGAACCTCCAACACCTGTATGATCATCTGCTCGTGTACATAGTACAATCATCACAGTTCACAACACAATAAGAAAATCAAGGGTAAGCTAGTAAAAATAATTTTTTATAATATACGCAATTAAATTAAAAGAGAAAACCAAATTACATGACCAATTTCTCAATTATTCAATCTTCTTCAAATTCCAACATAAAACAATCACATAGATCTCACATGGATCTACACATCTAGAATACTAAAAAGACAACATCTTCCGGAAGACCCGTATTAAGTAGGTCCTACCAAAGATTAACACCTGATCCAAAGATTACCAGCGAATCCAATAGAAAGGATCAGGGTAAGTTCAATACAACCTAAGTCGTGCATCTCATATGTCACGATGTGATGGAGATCAAGAAAGAGAGGATTTCACTAATGGAGGAAGAGGCCATCCACCCAAGCATTTAAAGTTCTTCCTTCTAGTCTTCTCAAATATTAAAGAAGAATTAAATAAAGAGAAGACCAAGCCTAAAGCCAACAAAAAGACTACAAGCATTCAAGAATGGGCTCCAATTAATATCTCTCTTCGTAGTTTCTTTTGTATAAATTTGTAAATAATATAGAATAACTTTAGGATGTGCTAAAGAGGGAAACCTTAAAGATACCTCCATTGTATAGCACTTTAGGCACTAGTTTTAGGAAAGATCTAGAAAGGTGTCTCTTCACATTCCTTTAGGCGCTAGAATAGAAAGAGTTAGAAGGTAACCTTTCAAGCTTCTCTTGTAAGCTTCTCTTGTACATTTGTGACCAGCCCTCTCTATTATAAAAGGGGTGCTTAGGGCTTTGAAATATTAAGATTGATTTTTGAGAGTAAAGAACCTCTACCAAATTGGTGAGTGATTGAGAGAGACTTGTGTCTTCTTCTCTTCTAGTCTTATCTTGAGTGAATTATTGGGCTCTCAAGTGGCGGCAACAACACTCATCTTGAAGTCAACCATCCTTCAAGTGGCGTGCACATTCCAAGAGCTTCATCCACATAAGTCCATTTTCCCCTTCACTTTCCAAATTACCCATTTTTGTTCTACTTGTTTGTTTTCACTTTCAATCGGTGCAATCTCTTCCTTATGATGTCCTCTTTC
>Ga0123342_1009061_pt1 | contig 12128 bp, 4 predicted proteins | sample Turbeawhitnodule_FD_89960 | JGI IMG/M metagenome (GOLD analysis project Ga0123342, IMG submission 89960) | Root nodule microbial communities of legume samples collected from Mexico - Turtle bean Mexico white nodule | ecosystem: Host-associated > Plants > Roots > Nodule | place: Mexico: Nepantla... | reverse complement strand
CGATGCGCTACTCGTTGCGCCTCAATTGCATTATCACCTAATGCAGACACTCCACTCTCAACGACATCCCATAACTCATGATAATCAAACAAAACTCTCATTTGCACACACCACCGATTGTAAGGGACTGGTAATTGAGTAGAGTTCAAGATTACAGACTAACTCTGATACCAGTTGTAGCAACTGATTGAACGTAATTGCACAAAAATTGAAAAACTGATCTTATTCATTTTGATTTACTCAATCATATATATAATAAAATTACTACAATCATTGGAAGCTATGAAATATGAATACTAATCGACTTTTAAACTAACCATTAATTCAATATAACGGTAAAATAGTTTAAGGGTAATAAAATCAGAATTAATAATAATAAAATCTGAATAACCAACCGAATTACATGTAGCATCGATTTTGTTTAGAAGAGTACTTATATATTAATATCTTTAACAATAAAAACAAATACTTCGTATTTTAATAAATTAATATTTTATTTATTTTATTTTATTTTTAATTTAAAAATATTATTACTTTATTATAAATAGTGTCAAATGTATGTTATTTAATGTTTATACTGTGAATAGAACTTTTGTCATATTATTGCATGTTGTTATTATCCCTAGCTCTCTTTTTTTGGGTTGCTTTGCTAGCCTACTAAAGTATCCTCGTAAAATCGTAACTCCATTCTTACTCTTTTCCCGCCAAACAGAAGGATTCCTAAAAGTGTTCAAAAGAGGAATAATCGGTTTAATTTTTAATCAAACTTAATTCGACAACACTAATTTTTAATTTTTAGAAAATATAGTGTAACTTGCTGATAAAAAAAAATATAGTGTAATTAATTTATTCTTTTAAATGTAAAAGAGGTTGTAAAGTAAAAATGATAGAAAAAAAAAGTAAGAAAGTGAGAAAAATATTTATCAATCACTAATATTTACGTACACGTATTAAAGATAATATTTGAATAAATTTCTTTATAAAATTATACAAAAATATTTTTTAGAAATTAATACTAATTTATGTAAATTAAAAATAAAATGTATAAAAAACTAGATAAAAAAACTATTCAAATTTATTTATATATAAACTAATTTTATTTCACAAATAAGTTAATTTTATGAAGAAGTTTATTCAAGCATATTTCTATATATAATATCTCTCCCATCGGTAACTTTTTTCAGTGTAAAAGAACTAAATCAATGGGTTCTTTATAAAACAATTGATTATCTTATGTTTTGTTTTTTTTTTTTTCCTTTTGAACTAAGTATCTCCAAAAGTACTTTATTTATCTAATCTTACTTTTTGTTTTCTTCTTACCAAAAACATAAATAATAAATTTCACCTTTAGGCGCGTTTTTTACTCTGAAACGTGTAATCAAAGACACTGGTACCACTAATTATGCTAATCCTTTTTTTTCGGGTCTCGTGAGTCTTGATATAGGTTCTTTACGTTGAATCTTGATAATAAATCGTTATAAATAAGTTTTTTTATTAAGAATAATAGAGAGCTAAATTATAAATTATGATAAAGGTGGACTAACAGAAATATTTTTTATCTTTAACTCCAAAGTGAATATAGTAGTTAAAATTATTTGTTGAAATCCATGTTCCATTTCCTGAGAATGAGGAGTTAGTTGATTAGTTCAGAAGTGACCGAAACAAATGATTTAGGTGTTTTTTTTTTCTTTGTCCGATAACTCTGGCGGGAATTGAGAGTCCGAGGATCAAGGCGTAAAGACCATTCTCTGCTTTACGAAAGTCCTATCCTATCCTCTCTTAGAATATAATAATACTCATTCTCCTAATCTAATTCCTTGTACTTAATTCTTTCTTAATCCTGAAGATAAATCTTTGGAATTGCAAATATATGTGGTGTAAAATAAACAACACTCTACACAGTGCGTGACATATAATTGTTTACGAGGATTATTACACAAATTTAAAATGCGAACCACTTGTATTCATATTACCAATCAGCCAAACTCAAAAATAATTTCCTTAATTTAGGTTGAATTATTGGATGGAATTTAGTTTTTTAGTTAATCATTATATTAGTGCATATTATTCACTACTGGAAGTAATGACCAACAATTAAGGTCTGAACACAGACACTGAGTTTCTTTTAACTTAGTTAGAGTTTTATTAGGTTACAAGTTCATCTCTTTCAAATATGATATATTCACGTATTCCAACACGTAATAATAAATGTATACAAATATATTAATTATTCAATTGTTTCATTACAATTTAATAATTTTTAATATGTGAATAATATCATATAAATACTACAATTAAATATTTTATAAAAAAATATTAAATTAATTATTTATAGGTAATATTGATTTTGATCTCTTATCTTTCAAATGATTAAATAGTTTTTTTTATAATGTCTCTAGACGTTAAAATTATTATTCTATTCATTTAAAGTGAAACTTGCTAATAATTTAAATGATTTTTAGAATATGATATTCAATGTGAGTTTGAGAAGTTGTTGGAGATAAGATAACACATCGACTATAAATAATGATATTTCATAGTATATATGTGGGTATAAACCTCATCTTATAAGTCAATTTTTTATAAGGTGAAGTTAAACTTAAAATCAACTTTTTAATATGATATCAAAGTCATTTAAAGTTTATCCTCACGAGAGTTTGTTATGCTTATCAAGTCTATCGAACTGCAATCAGACCACCATAATATATAGTCTCACATATAAATTGGCAGTCTCGGCATGAGAGGGTTTGTTGGAGATCTCACCTCGACTAGAGATAAAGACACTTCATAGTATATATATGAGTGCAATCCTTATAAATCAATTTTATAAGGTTGAATTAGACTTAAAATTCACTTTTTAATTTAAGAAAGAAATTAAGAAATGAACTTTAAGTAAAGGTATTGTTCGAGTCACTTTGATGAGTGTTTCGTTTGATACTTTCGCTTTTCATAACTATTTTTTCTCAAGCGAAAATGTTGTTGAATGCCCCTTTTAAGTGATCTTTTCGTAGTTTGTTTGAATATATATGTTTGATATATGCTTAAATTGTTTAATTGTATGTTTGAATGATTGTAGCTTAAATTCAAAGTATGACAATATTTATATATATGAGATGACATACTTGTATATGATGAAATGATATGTGAACCATGATTCTTTTTGGATATTAGGCAATGATCTATATTGCAATAGTGATTTCTTAACTTTATAGATGGTCTAAAGTCACATAGCCTATGACATCTAGTAGTAAGTAATAAGTATAAGATGAAGGGGGTTTATTGTATCAAATCCCATTTTGAAGTCCGAAATATTAAATCAAAATACTTGTTGAAGACTGGATAAAGACATACTTTAAACTCATTATAATCGATGTAGCCAAGGTTTGCATACTTAAGATGCAAAAAATGGTCAGATGTTAAATCTTTGGTGGATAATATTTAATATATCTGTAGATATTTTTTTTATCAATATTATGATTATGTGGATCCATGTGAGATTTGTATGCATGTGTTTGATGAAAATGATTGAAAAAATGTGTAATTATATATCAAATTGTAATATCTTAAAATTTATAGATTTCTTATAGTTATTTTTTATAGTTTACCCTTATATTGGTATGATAATGTGTTATGATTGTACTAGGTACACGAGTAGACATAGTTGTAGAGTTTAAAACTGTGTCTGAAAGTAATTATGAAAGGACGTAAAAGTAAAATCGAAATGTTTTTTTTTTCTCTTTATAGAAGAAACATGTGTGTGGACATATATATTAATTTATTTTGTGTTAATATTGATTGCTAGAGCAACTCTTTCTTAATTACAATCCTTTGTGAAATTTTTATATATTACACCTACACCCTTTATAGATATTATTATCAACATTATTTCATGAACAAAATCAAACATTTTAGTATTTATATAAAATTGAGATATTTTAGTCCTTAAGTAAAAAGGTATTACAGCATTAACATTTTTTTGAATTGTGTAAAACAATTAAACAAAACCAAGAGTTATATTCCTGAATGGCATACATCAGTTTTTTTGTTTGTTTTTTACAAGTTGTATGTCTAAATAAGTTATCTAAAAAAAAATATCTAAGATATCTAGGTGAGAAAAATATCTAAGATATTTTCAAGAGAGAAAATAAGGAAACAAATAACTTTTTTGATAAGTTAAAATTAACTTATTTATAAATTAAAAATAAAATTGACAAATTTTTGTAAACGAACTTTTAAAAAAGAATTTATATATAAATTAACTTCTAATTTATAGAAAATAATTCTTTATTTATTTCTTAATTATTTTCATAAAAAAGATTCGTTTAAACACTTCTTAATAATTATAAACATCCTTATTATAACTTTTGCAACCAGTGAATATTATTTTGTGACAACCTTTTATTATGAAGTTAACTATTTTGAATTTTCACTTCTAAACACTACGCAACTGTTTTTTTTTGTTTTGTTTTTTTTATATTAAGTGATGCTTCCATTATTTATTACTTATTTTTACGTTTGGAGAAATCCTAAATTATTATTTCATTTTTAAAAAAATCCTTGTATGTGTAGATTTTATATTAGATTTTTATTTGAAATGATTTAATCTAAGATTTAATTACTTTAATTTTTTATATTAGATTTTTCATATCTCAAATTTTAGGGACTTATACTTTGAAATACTTACAAAAATTTTCGTACTATATTTTTCTTAATTTCTTTAAAAATTATACTTACTAATGTATCAAAATTCATCGATATGACACATATTCAATATTAAAATAGATTAATATATAATGCAGTTAGATAGCAAAAAGTAAATCATGTACGTTAATCACACATTTCACAAATTAATGGGTCCCTTTAATTAATCAGCTGACTAACATATCATATAACATGTCAGGCCAACTTATTTATGTCAAAATAGATAAACCCACGGGAAATTTAGATCGGTTCGTTAAATTGAAAAAAAAAAAATAAAGAACTTCACATAAACTTTAATAAATAACCAAAACTTTAGTCAAGCCCTTTATTCTATGATTTGAATTAGATAATTATTATTTTAAAATTGAAAGTAGTTAACGATAGTGATCGATTTGGTACAAAGGTTAATAAAATTGGTACACGTTATCCGATCACTAAGAGCAGAAAAGTATCCCATGTGCAAAAAGAAGGGAATCTCAACTCAACAACACAACTCCTTTGGCCTACAAACGTGGAAATGAATGAATAGGTGGCCAATGAAAGGGAATGAAAAAACCGAGTAACTGACTATAGTTTGAATTAACTACATTTCCTTTAACTAAGAATTAAAAATGGCAATCATTGTCGAACATGGATGCCACCAAGGCCAAAACAGTTGACAAATAACCACTCTCTCACTCTAATCTCAACGCCCAACACTTTATATAACACCCCTTCCTCCTACCAACAAAACATCCTCAAATCTCTAACACAACTTCAAAATGAGGCATTGCATTTCAATGCATTGTTTTTTCACACTGGCTTTGTTTCTGTTGCTGATCACAACCACCCATGCTATTGTTGTCCCAACCCAAAACCAACCCAGAAGCTTTGCAAACCAATTTATCATCCCCCAGAATGCAGCTCGTGCGTCGGTGAGGCAACGTCCCTTGGTGTGGGACTCCAAACTAGAACACTATGCCCAGTGGTATGCAAACCAGAGGCGCAGTGATTGTGCCCTTGAGCATTCGAATGGGCCTTACGGTGAGAACATATTCTGGGGCAGTGGCACGGGGTGGAAGCCAGCACAAGCTGTTAGTGCGTGGGTTGAAGAGCGTCAATGGTACAATTATTGGTACAATTCTTGTGCGGATGGACAAATGTGTGGACATTATACTCAGATTGTGTGGAACACTACTAGGAAGGTTGGTTGTGCTAGCGTTGTTTGCTCTGGAGGGAAGGGCACCTTCATGACCTGCAACTATGATCCTCCTGGTAACTACTATGGGGAAAAGCCTTACTGAAATTCTGTTATCATAAGCAGTGAGACAAGCCAATAATGTAATAGGATCCTGCCCATGTTCTCCTCTGCCATATTAGTATTGTCTGTTTGCCATGTGGGTTTAATTGTAGCTCTGTCTCGTGTCTCGAATCATGTAGCTACTCTGTGTCCTTCATATCAAATCTAAATGTCTATTAGTAATCTGCTTTCGTTTCGTTTCTTTTTGCCATTTTTTTATTTAAGCGAATTCGGAAATCATAATAGTTGCTCTTAGGAATCGGTTCAGTCCCACGTAGCATTTTAAAGCTTCTTTTGTTTTTTTGCTTCTAGCTAGATTTGTGTCGTACTATGATCATCATAAGCTTATATCCGGTTGGTCTCTCATCAATTAGGCCATTTCCTTTTGTACTTTTTTTCATACCTCCTTAATTTCTACAATATATTAAACGCATTCTAGAAATTAACTTCAGGAATTTTAGAAATTAATTTCTTAGGCATAGACAATTTTTTTCATAACTGCTATGTATAAACTCTCTTGAGTACTACCGGTACTGTTTTCAATATATTTGATGATTAAAAAAAAGAAGTCATATAGAAGAGGCTATCATACTAATCATTCAACACACTCTCGGATACCCTCTGTTCTCATTCAAAGCAAAATCAAAATATTTCTTTGATTATTGTTGTAAGGATTAGCATTTGATGTAGCTGGTCTAGCAGCAAGTACATGAGCAACTGCGTTAGTTTATTTCTTATTAAACTTCACTTGAAAATGAAGAAATTGGGAAAGGATATGACGATACTCACTGATGATAGCTTCAGAGTATTCCAAACTTAGATGTTTTAGTCTATCCACCATTTTCTTGCAATTCAACTTAAAAATTGCATTGGTTAACTGAAATTTACAACCCATTTTAAAACATTTAACAAGTTCAATGTCTTCCCTTCAACCACTTGCACGCAAGACATCATTCAATTTGTCTTGGCCTACACAAAAGAACCAATATCATCTCTAATGCAAAAGCCCAATCCTTTTTTTTCATTTGCACACGGAAAATTGCATCAACATTACACTTCACAAAGTCTAATGGAGGTGCAGTCTAAACTGACCCTTAGCAGCAATGTGGGTATTAACATTGATTCTCTTAGCAACACTCCAATCCTTCAACGCCTGTCTTGCTCTTTGAATCACATCATTAGCACCATACTAAATAGTGTCTTTAATCATCATCTAGCATGGAAAGTAAAGTGAAACAAGCTTGATGAAAACTCTTTCCATTGGTCAAAATTAGTTGTATGTAGTTCCATAAACCAGCAATTTGCCAACATTGGTCACTGCAATGACATGTTTGTGGCCAACGTACTCCAACCCTACATCATTGTGAACACATCCTAAGACACAATTCCCCCTCACCCCCTCCTTTACTTCTAAGATTTGACCTTAATGGTAGACAATTTCTGCAAACTCTTCACAAGAAAAGCTTCATACGTGGGGGACTTTAAGTTTCTAGTTTATCATCCAATTTCCATCCATCTTCAGATGATTTGCATCCAGAATATTGTTCTTAAAAAACCTATAATCAGACTTCAGAGAATACACCATTTTGCTCATGACCCAAATCTTCTTATTATTATGAAGTGACTGGAATAGAGAACCTCGCTAATGGCTACCACATAATAAACATTAAAATACTAGTTTATGAGATGCATGTTCCAACTCTTTTCTGCATATACGATAATATATGAAATAATGTTGCTCGTTGAGGAAGAAATCAAATTATCAACTTTAAACTATTAAGGCTTTTTAAACAGAAAGAATGGAAGCCAAGGCCAAGTAGTAATGGTAAGCCCAAGTAAAAACGGAAGATAAAGTTTTGTGACTTGTTATTGTAACGTTCAAAAAGAACATCCCGTAAATGATCAGATTTAAAAGTATGTAGCAATCACTCATATACAAAAGAAAAGAAAGAAAGACGACTCTCGAGATCCTGCACTATTACCCTTCTAGACGCTCATCCAGAAACTTTTCTAGAGTATGCACCTGAGTGTGCTCTTATACCTAATATTTTTGTGATTTTATAATAAACCACCCTTAAATTCTCACTAGATATCTTAATCAACAAATAGAAATCTTAATTTATGTGAATTATACTATTAATAAAATTAGGAAATATTTGTTATAACATAGATATTTGTTTAATATCTACACATAGTCATGTTCACATATCATTCTAAAGTTGTGACTTCCAAAAAATATGTTTATTTAAAATAAAAAAATTATAAAAAATTATAACTTAAAGATTAAAGATTAAAGTTTAAAATATAAAAATTAAAAATAAATTATAAACAAAATAATTGAATAATTTAATTATGAAGAATTTATACTCATCTCTCTTATTATTTTCTTAAATCACATATGTGTTCTCTTTAGTTTTAAAATAAACATTATAGTATAAAAAAGCACTCATATTTCTTATTTTATTTATATTTATATTTGTATTAAAATTTGATGTAAATATAATCATAATTTAATAAATTTAATTCTATATTGTATAACTATTTTTTTATATTAAAATAATATTTTCCTAAAAGATACGATTTATTATATTTTTATAAGATCATTTATAACCGAGTGATTATATTTTTTATATTGTAAGTATATAGTAGTTATCATTCAACTTTTTTTCTATAATATCTTTATTTTTTATATTCTAAAACTTTTTTTAATTTTTTTTTTACTTTTTTATTTACTATTCAATATGTTAAATTTAATTAAGGAGCTGAGTGTCATTTTTTCAAAAACATAAAATAAATTTATATATGTTTAAAGACTAGAGAGTATTTTGTAGAAAACATAATAGAGGTATTTTAGATTTTGGTTATTTGTCACATTAATACTTAATTCCTTATTACACGAATAGGCCCAATTTAGTGTAGTTATAAAAGATTTTAGGATAAAATTGTGTCATTATTTTTTAGTTTCCTAAGTATTAGAAAAATCACTTTGATATCTTATTTAAATTAAATTTCATAAAAAAAACTCCATGCATATCAGCAGACAACTCAAGCTGGCATAGTTGACAATCAGATACACTTCACATGGAAGGATAAATACTTTATTTCAAACTTGACTCAAATGCTGGGATCCAAGTGTTACTTGAAGTATCACAATGTGAAAAACAAGTCAATTGAAAAAAAAAATTGTTTTCTCCCATCATTAAACTGTGTGTTTTGGAAAGAATGTTCATACTCAATAAAATCATTATATATATTCTAATTTTAAAAGCCAAAATAATTAATTATTATATTAATTAAATTAGATATTATTTTATAAATTAAAAAATTATTAGTGTTTAAAGTAATTTTTATTGTTAATAAAAAATTATAAAGTAATTTTTAAATTGATATTTAACTATATTTTAGCACTACTTACACTACAAAGAAAATCATCAAATTGTAACTGATTTTATAGACCAAAATAGCTAGTTACCATTAGATTAAATTAGAGACCATTTTAGAGACTAAATAAATTATTGGTATCTATAATAATTTTTATTATTAATAAAAATTTATAAAGTGATTTTTAAATTTAACTATTAACTACCAATTTATAAACTATCTTAGATACAAATAATTTTTTAATCTCTAGATTAGTATCTAATTTAGTTAATATAGTGACTAATTACTTTTTCCTCTAATTTTGATTGTTATTTATTAAATTTTTTGTAGTGTTATGTTCCAAATTAGTCTTTATTATTTTTTTAGAGATTAATAGCTAAAACTTTATAATTAATTTAGATACCAATTTAAAAACTATTTTATAATATTATTTTAATAATAAAAATCATATAATAATTTTATAATATCTAAATTAGTATTTAATTTAGTTAATATAATAATTAATTATTTTTTATTTATAAATTTAATTATTATTTAATATTTTTTAATGACTTATATCACCAAGATTTGCATGAACAGTAACTGTTGTGACTGTGCACTGGAACCCCAACATAGGTATGTATATGGTTTCAGTATCAGACCTTGTCTATTGGGTTATTTAGACATTGAACACTTAAGTTGGGCACTGTCTTAGGTAGCATTTGATAATGCTTCTGAAGGTTACAAGAAGGAAAAACAAATAAGTTATGGAGCATACCTTTTTGCACTTGGGTTGGTGAGTGACAAAATTTGGAGGTGTGTACCTTAATTTTAAATGTTGGAGGGGGAGAAATAAATTATTTGATGGTTTCAAGATTGTTTTAGTTTTTATTAATCTTTACATTATTTTTTTATAAATTTAAATATGTTACATGAACCACCCACATTTGAAAATCCATGTATTACTTTATATCTGTTTTGGAAGGAATTAATGTGATTATTTTAACAAAAATAAAAATATTTAATTATTATATAGACATACTCGTATAATTTAAAATAATTAATAACTAATTAAATATTAATTTAAAAATTAGTTTATAAATTTTATTAATAATAATTTTTTATAAATAAAACACTGTCAAATATATCAACTTCTCTTACTAAAATGAATAAATAAAATAATATATATATATATATATATAATTATAATGTATTGGGATTTAAAGTTACCATCCAACGGTACAATTTAGTTTTTCACCTTGATAAAGCAATCACACATTTCTTTACTTACATATGTAAATGTAAATGTGATTATTAAATGATGTAAATCTTTGTTTGAATAGTATATGATCATGAAGAGTTATATCATGACTTATACTTGGGATATTTAATATTGTATATAATCTTTTCATTAAATTTCTTCCATTCATTTAATAATTTTCCCCAAATAAAAATAAAAAGTAAGATTAAAACGGGAAATCTATCTAATTCAAAATCATATAATCTGAATTGAATTGTGTAAATTTTAAATAGTAAACCAAATAGATTGGAAAATGAATAAAATATATATAATGAGTTTCAATTTGATTTTGATTTTGATTTAATTAGCAAATTCTCCCCGTGTTGTTTATATTCCCCTAGCTAGGGTGTAAGTATTCTTTTGCTCAATTTTAGTATAATTTTGAGCAAATCCAATTAAAAAAACATTTTTTTAATTATTTATTAATTAAACTCAACCTAACTTACTATAAATTATACTTTTGTATCGATTAACGAAAGCAATTGTTCCGGTACCACAAATATAATCTCACATCACTCAGGAATCGAGGTCAAGGGTAATTTATATACTCCCTCAATTTACCGAGGTGTCATTTAAGGACAAAATCGTAATGAAATACTGATTCAAAAGTAGATAATACATCGGATGCAGTGATTGACCCTAACAATGCTATCTCTCGAACTTGAGGTCGGATGTTAGGGTACGCCGCAATATCTACCTTGCTAACAAATACTTAGGGAATTAATACTAGGGTAAAATTGTTCTCTCCTTTATTTCCGAAAACAACATCACTTATATAGTGATGTTTAGAGTTACAAAATTTGAGCTTTTATATGAGCCCCTTAACATTTACTATTAGCACTATCCTAGTTCCTTATGAAGTCCCTCATCCAAAAGGGTTGTTTGGTTTGTCTATTGGGTCTCCTTGGGACATTGGGCTCTTCTCTATCATTGCCTTCCGCTGGACACTCAACTTTGTCCTTAAAGTTTGAAGTTGCACGGTTCTCTAGACAGCTTCTTCCTGCACCTCCATGATTTCTTCGGGCACCTCCATAAAATTTAAAAATACCAGAATTATCCTTCAGTAAAAAGATAAAAATGAGAAAGGAAGTTACTTCGTGTGGTGGGGTGCATCTGGAGCTTGGAGCTTGAGTGGTGGTGGTCCTTGAAGTGGTCCTTGAAGTGGTGTTGGAGGTGGTGCTTGAAAAGGTGGTTGGTGGTGCACGGTGATAGGTAGCAGCGGTGGTAGGTGGTGCACGGTGGTAGGTAGCAGCGGTGGTAGGTGGTGTTGGCATTGGCACCGGTGAGGTACATTCTCATTCTCATTCTTCTGCCTTAAATAAAAATTTTCGCATTAGTTAATCCGGTGGATCCACGGATCACATAATCCGGTGCTTAAGTAAAGCGTTCCGGATTAGATAACTTTTGTGCATACCGGATCCGGAACCTGCCAAATTCATATTTCCGGATTGTGTAATCCGGTACCAAATGAACTATGGATTACACAAT
>Ga0123342_1009059_pt1 | contig 12130 bp, 16 predicted proteins | sample Turbeawhitnodule_FD_89960 | JGI IMG/M metagenome (GOLD analysis project Ga0123342, IMG submission 89960) | Root nodule microbial communities of legume samples collected from Mexico - Turtle bean Mexico white nodule | ecosystem: Host-associated > Plants > Roots > Nodule | place: Mexico: Nepantla... | reverse complement strand
TTCTTTAAATGATTTCATGTAAAATTTCAATAGCAATTCCATCATTCATATAGACCACACATGGACCTATTTTCAATCACAATCATTGGATTTCATTTCAATCTCACTTCATCTTCCGGAAGACTCATTAAGTATGCCTCTACTAGAGACTAACACCTGATCCAAAGATTATCAGCGAATCCAATAAAAAGGATCAGAGTAAGTTCAAACATCCAATACCGAGTGTCTACAGTGGGACCCGGTGTGTATGAACTCCCTCTCAGCTTCTCACCACCTAATATCTTAGTCTACATGACTTAGATCACCAGTGAAGCCAGAGGATCTCCGTTAAACATAGGCTTTTCATACTTAATGTACCATCAAATAACAACTCATACATTATCCCAAATGTATGACGTCAATTTCATACAATTTTCATCATACAATATCATTCAAAACGCAATCCACAATATTCAAAATCTTATTTAACAGAAAAAAAACAACACTTAAATACTAAACCATCAAAATCTAATATTTTTACTAGTTTAAATAATATATAAACAAACAACACAATATATAAACACACAACATCCCTACAAGAGAAATTGAATATTGGGACCACGTCCCCTTCGCATTCAGATCTTCTATCCTAGGGTGCTATTAAAAAATTAAATTTAGCTTCCCTTACCTCAATTGCTTGCTTTCCAAGCAACTTTTAGAATTTTATTCCCCACAGTCTGGATAAACTTCAAGATTTACGAGCCTAATGCAAATTATCCAAACAGAACAAAAATTCAGTATATAATAAAATAAGTTGAGAGGGTTAAACTTCTCAACTGACCCCACCAATATTGATGACTAAATCCTAAGGAAAAACAGAGAACAAAGGATATTTAGAATAAAAAGGAACTTACTCTGTTTAAAAATCTAATCGGGTAGAAATGTTCCTTAATTCGCCTGCTACAACGTGGTATGATCAGATTCTAAAATAGATGAAGATTGGGAGAGAAAATTAAGAGAGAGGGAGAGAAGAGAATATGGAGAGAGAGAGAGAGAGTGAAAGAAGAAAATGGCACTGTGAGGGGGTGCGACTTCTGTTTTTGTTTTTAAGAAAAGTTACGTTGTTACAATTGGCCCAAATACAAGCTCAAAAACCTATGCTACTTGACCCAAATATTTGGTTCAATTATGTTATGCTACTAGGCCTAATACATGACCCATGAAATCCTAAACAACTTTATACAATTTATTTAAGGTAAAGTTTGACCCAAAAATAATGTTGAGTCCGTCGAAACTTAGTCTTCTTGTGTTTTTCTTACAAAAGCTCTAATTTATATTTTGATGAGATGAATTTTTCTTCGATATGCTTTGTACATTTCTTCAATTAGGCTAAAAAAATAAAGCTACTGTCCTTATAAGTTTTCTTTTTCTAAATTGTTTAGAATTATGTTTATTAAGAAAAATGTTTAAATTTTTAATGTTGATATTTTTTAAGTAATATCTTTCAGGAAATCATACTAGAGTAATGTTTGTTAAATATAATTTTTTCTTATATTTATATAAGTGGAAGTATTATTTATTTGTGATTACATGTCTCTGTCATGATTTTCAGAGAACTCCATTATGATGGCCATAAAAGTGAATATATACACATTAAAAGATAAAATAATGTACACAAATCCATTTTGAATTGTCCCACATCGCATTCAGCAATAAGCAGCACCTTTCTTTTTATATCTTTTTGTTCCTTAAATTAAAATAATATTAAAATTGTATTGACGACAAACGAGTCCTTATTTTTCCACGCGCGTATTTAATTGATGTAAATATATTAATGTTGATGGTTGACTAATAATAATTGAAGTAGATAAGATGCCAACAAAATTAAATGTATGAAAACATCGTACGGTAAACGCGCGTGAAGTTTGCTGCAATTCAATCAGGCAAACGTTATAAAAAATTTAAATTATTATGTAAGTTTAAATTTATACACAAATTAATTTATAAATTATTTCGTATAATAGTTTTCAAATTTTTTTTATACTTATATCATAATATTTATAAAAAAGTTATATTGGTAGTATGTAATTGATATTTAATGTTATTGTATATATTTGGTCAGAAATTTGATTTTTTTAAAATAAAAAAATATGAGATTGAAATTCTAAAAATAATTTAAATTTGAAATTTTCTTTTTAAACCGATTTTTGTTGATGTTTTGTTTAATTCTTGTAAATTAGAGGAATTCTTGTTCGAGTATGAACATCTTGATTTTTTTGACATATTGTTGAATGATTACTTTTTAGTTAATGTTGATTAAGGTTTTTTTTAATTAATGATGGTAAGAATTATTATTTTTATTTAAATTGTTATGATTACTTTTTTCCTTGTAGATTGTTATTATTTCTCGTTCTATACTAATAGAGATGTTTTTTCATAAATATCGATGATACTACCTTTTAGCCGTTGTGTACTAACTTTTTTATTTGATGTCGATTTTCTTTCATTTATTTTCGCGGCGATTATACTTTTATCATTGATATCAATTTTATTCTCTCTATCAACAATTTTTTTTATTTAAAATACATTTATATATTTGATGGTAATTAAAATGCTTTATTTAAATAAAAAAATAATAGATTTAAACTGTTTTAATCAAACAAAGCATTTCAAAATAAAACAATTTAAATTTCATATATTTAATCTTTTAGAAATTGGAAAATTCTATTAGGGAAGTAGGGGTTGATAATCACACAATGAAGACCTAGAGTCTCTTAATAGATTTATTTGCAAATATGAGTTTAATTGAACTTTTGTTTAACTTTGTAGATCCAATCAAGAGGATAATTCTAGGATGAAGAAATATACAAAGCATATTCGAGAAGACTTCCAACTCATCAAAACATGAATTATAGCTTTGGTAAGAAGAGTACTAAAAGATTGAGTTTTGATTGACTAGTCAACATTATTTTTGGGTCAAGCTTTAGCTTAAATAAATTGTATAAAGTTGTTTAGGATTTCATGGGCCATGTATTGAGCCTAGTAGCATAAAATAATTGGACCAAATATTTGAGCAAAGTAGCATAGGTTTTTGGGCTTGTATTTGGGCTAATAGTAAAATATGTCTAGTTACAATTAAAAGTGACTAGTTAGGGTAACAATTGGATTTCTTTGAGCCCAATGTAACCCTAAAATGTCTAGGATATGATAGAGGACGAAAATTACTTCGGTAAGGAGCACATGAACGTCCACATGGCAACTTAGGAGTGGAGAGAGTTTAGCATGGAAAGTGTGAGCTAAACATGGAAAACACAAATCCACATGGCACCTTCTCATTAGAGAGGTTTTTTTTTGAATTTTCAAATTTTGGCTCCAAATTATTCAACCCTTTCTCCTATAAATTGAGGTGCTTAGCTCATGAAAAGATATATCAAAGATATGAGTGTTATGTTGCCAAATTGCAAGTCCAAGCACTCTCTTGTCTAGCCTATTTAGGATAGACATCTTTGGTCTTATTTTCCACCTTTTCCAAGTGATATGAACAAACCAATCACTCTCCACAATCTTCATGGCAACTCCAAGGAACCCATAGCTCCAATGGAGCCATCCTTGACACATTACTTCCAATAACTTCCGTCAAATCTCACTGAAAGTCTAAAGAACAACTTATTCAGATGATGGAGATACTATCATTTAGTATCTAGAGCTTTTGTTCTTTAAGAGCTAAGTATCTTCTCATAATTTTTTTCTTCATAATTCCAGGTCCTTCATTTGATGTTCTTGAGTGTCTTGTTGTTTCAATTCCATTTTATTAATTGTCTAATGATATTTGTGCTAATTTCATTCGGTTCAAATGATTTGTGTTCTTGAACCATCCATTTTAATTTTTAGGAATTCTATTGAGTATATTGTGTTGCTTTTACAATTTGTTGAGTTTTATTGCAATTTTTTTCGATACATTTCATTTTATTTGAATAGTTTTCATTTTAAAATCAAATTCAAGTAATGTAAAGTCATGTTCTTCCTAACTTTATCATTAAGTACGTTTGGTTTCTTTGCTAATTGATTTTGATTGTTTGATTTAATTTGAGTCTTAATTCTAATATGAATTTGAGCAAGTAAAGGTAAAGCAACTTAAAAAGCAACAAAAGTTTCCATTTGAATAAAGGACTACTTCAAAAGGAATTTTAATATTGACATACAAAATTGAGTAAGAATAAAATGACAAACTGAAATTAAGGTACTGAAACAATGGTTGGCACACAAAATTAGAACCTAAAATTGGATTTAGAATGGATTAACAAAATCAAAATTACCAAAGAATTGAAAGCAAAAACACTAATACACTTGCATGATATATCTTGAAATTTGTAATTGGTTTCAGCTACTGAAATTTTTATAATAGAAAATATAATCAAATAATTGATGAATGGCACTGAAATCTTGTTAAAACACCAAAACAATTAATTTTCATAATTCTGGAAAGTTTTATGCTCACTTTATCGTGTAAGGTGCATCTCACATGTTTTCGTATTTGATTTATATTTTTTTTCTATTTTGAATTTTGATGTACTTTCTTTTTCTTCTATTTTCTAGCACTTCAATGTACTTAAATACAAAATTTAAGAATTTTTTTTGTTAATGAAACAAATTGTGGCAATTAATTTTCAGTCACAATTCAAATACAGAAATTTGCCACATAAACTCAAGACACAAGGGAAATTCTAACTATAAGAACTTGTTACTAAACTAATTAACAAGTAATGAACTCAAATACAGAAATTAAAAGCAATTCAAAGGAACAAGAATCTGCAAAAACATCTTCATATTTTCTTGAAACAAAGCAAGAAATTAAAAATTGAACAAAAGTACTACTAAGAATTGTTGACATATATGGATTAACATGACTTGGCATGACTGGAATTGTATTCAGAAATTAAAATGACTCAAACACAATTGATTAACCAATCAATTAAAATATTCTTAAAGCAAAACACACAAAAGCTTCACGGTTTATACAAAAGAGTTCCTAAATTTAAGATTTGTTTTTTATCAACAATAAAAAATAAGTAAATAAGAATCACTTCGGGGGTGGTTCAACCCTTATACAAAATTGTACAATAACCATCTTCTAACTAAAACTGCCTATTAGACTAACAAAAACACTAACCACACTAAAAAAAGCTTAAAATACATCAAGATACCATCCTCATACACATCAAAGGTTCCAAACACCAATTAGAATAAGAAAACGAAGCAGAACGAGATTTTAGAGAAATCCAAGACCAAACCTTTACTTGCACCATTGCAAACACTTCTGACACATAAGTCACTCCCCTTTTGAAGATGATAAAATTCATGTGGTTCCAGATTTCACTCACTACCCCAACCCAAATTGTACCCCACACATCATTAACCGAATCTGAAGACTGACTCATCCTGAATTGAACAAAGTTTGACATAGGATCAATGTGAGACACGAACGACACTCCAAGCTACTTAAAGCAAAAACTCCGAACACGCCAAGCAAAACTGCAATCGAAAAACAAATGGCGGTAAGACTTTTCCTCATTCCCACACAAACAACACAATGAATTTTGAACCACCACCCCTCACCTTTCCAAATTGACCCTAGTAGCAATCTTATTCTCCAGCACCCTCCAAGCAGTAAATAAAGCAGAAGGCACGAATTTACACCTCCACAACTTACTGAATATCGAAGAAAATTCTACCCTACGATCCCTCCTAACCTGAATATAGGCATAGTTAGTTGAATACGTCTGAAGTCCCCCAACCTTCCAAACCCAACTATCCGCCTCTCCCAAAACCAACTTAACATCTTGGAAAACCTGAAACAACTGATTCACAAAAGGCTTCTCCCAGTCGAAAAAATGTCTTCGCCAGTCTAAATGACAAACCCAGACACCATTAGTCCAAGACCCAAGCTCTGCCAACTTTGCAACTTTGGTCGAACAAAGAGAGAATAGTCTCGGAAAGACTTTCTTCAACGGACCACAACCCAGCCAACTATCCTCCCATAAAGAAATATTCTTTCCATCACCAACTTTCCACTTGAAACCATCTTCAAAACTTCTTCCCCAATCCTCTGAAACTCACACCTCTTTCAAATCTTTCCATCAAAGAGAGCTCCTACGACTTTTTCCTTCCTCTCTCAAACTTCTTCAACCACCATATTTAGAAACAAGCATCTCCTTCCATAGACCACCCTTATCCGAACCCAACCTCCAAATCCATTTACCTAACAAAGCCAAGTTAAAAATCTTTAGACTGATAATACCAAGCCCCCCAATATCGCAAGGCTCACATACCATTTTTCCAAGAAGACCAAGCGATCTTCCTTCCTTCAGAACCCCACCCCCAAAGAAAATTCCTTTAAATCCTAACTAACTTATCTGCCACCCCTTAAGGCAATTTGAATAAAGACATATAAAATAACGAAATAGATGAAAGAACATACTTGATCAAACAAATCCTCCCAGTCATCGACAAACACTTGCCTTTCCACCTACTTAGCCTAGCCTGAACTTTCTCTATCACCCCATTCCAAAAGGCACCACGCTTATGACGCCCTCCTACTGGCAACCCCAAGTAAACGAAAGGAGAAACCATCACGTCGTAGTTAAGGATAACTGCAAAACGCTGAAGCGAAATCTGATCCAACCCCGTCCTGCCAATTCTACTTTTCAAAAAATTCACCCTAAGCCCAAAAGAAAGCTCGAAGCATTGCAAAATCCCCTTAATATTGAAAACACTTTTGGTGTTAGCTTCATAAAAGAATAGAGTATCATCTGTATATTGTAACATACTTACCTTCACTTTAGCCCTTCCAACCTCCAAACTGTCTATCAAATTCTTCTCTTCTGCCATCCTCGACACCCCGACCAACCCTTCTGCCACAATAAGAAAGAGAAATGTAGCTAGCAGGTCACCTTGACGAAGTCCCTTCCTAGGAATGAACTCCCTAATTGGATTACCGTTCACAAGTACTGAAACATAAGCTGATTCTAAACAACCCTTTATCCATCGGATCCAAAAATCACAGAAATCCAACCTACCTAGCATATAATAAATAAACTCCCAACTAACCGAGTCATACGCCTACTTATAGTCAACTTTGAAGAAAACACAATTCTTCCTCTTTCTTTTATAATCTTCCAAAACCTCATTAGCTACTAACACATTGTCCAGCAAACCCCTTCCTTCAAGGAAAGCCGATTGTCTAACGTCAATAACTTTACCGATCACCTTTTTCAAGCATAAAGACAACACTTAATAGATGATTTTATACAAGCAACCTACTAACGAAATGGGTCTAAACTCGCCAAGCTGCTGAGGATTTTCTACTTTTGGTATAAAACACAGGAACAAAACATTTGAACATCTGGGCCAATGACCATTAACCGTAAAATCCTTCACCACCAACACCACATCCTTTTTAATGACATCGCAACAAAATTTTAAAAAACCAAAATTAAAACCATCAGGACCAGGACTCTTTGAACTGTCACAACTCCAAACTGTTGCCCTAATCTCTTCTTCAGAAAAATCACCAATCAACAATTCATTGTCAGTTTTCGAAAGGGAACTAAACCTAACATTGTCTGGTCTAACCTGACAAGCTTCGTTCCTAGCAAACCAGACTTCAAAGAAATCTCGAACCTTGTCCTTGATCACATCCTTATCCTTGCACCACCTACCGTTAAAAAAACCCCATGCAACTGATTCCTTACCCTTCTCCAGTTTATAGACAAGTGAAAATTTTTTGTATTAAGATCCCCCTGTTTCAACCACCTTTGCCTAGCTTTCTAAAACATAATAGCCTCTTGCTTAAACATAGCTTTATTAAATTCAGCTAAGAGAGACTTTCTTTCTTCCCATTCTAACTCTTCTAAACCTCGATCATCATCTCGTGCGTCTAATTCATCAATCCTTTTTTGCACTTCCTTACTGGGAAGGTTGACATCCCTGAAGACTTATTTGTTCCATACTTTTAAATCTGCTTTTAGCTTTTTCAATTTTTCTTTGAAAATGTATATCCCACCTCCTAAAACCTCATAGGTGGACCATCTCAAACTCACTAACTCTTTAAATCTGCTATCTCTTTGCCAAACATCTAAACTCCTAAAAGGTTTCGAGCCCCAGTTGACGAACACCTCTTTAAGTATAACTACACAATGGTCGGAGATTGATCTGTTTAATACGAATTGTTGGCAATGTGGCCAAGTTTCCAACCACTCCTTTGAAACTAGAACCTTGTCAATTCTGCTCTTCACCATTTCATTGGGCTTATGCCAAGTAAACTTCCTGCCTACCAACGGGATATCAACCAATTCCGATTTTTCAATAAAATCATTAAAGCCTTTTATTTCTCTAGAATAGTCTGACATCGAAATCAAACTCTTCCTCTCCTTTTTTCGTATAATAGAATTAAAATCTCCAAGAATACACCATGCCTTTGACAGTTGATTCAACCTGAAACTGTTAATCTCTTTCCACACCTCTTTCTTTTCCCGTAAAGAGCCAGAGCAATATACATTCACTATTGTTACATGTACCCCATTACCAACCTTCCAAAAACCATCAATAACAGTAAAGTTCCTTATGTTTACAAAACTAAACATCTAGAACGTCTTATTACTCCACATCGTAAGAACCCCACCAACACTGTTTATAACTTTGTTTTCAACCTAATCTACTTCGTTAGTCCCCCAAAGGAGACAAACCTTCTCCTTGCTAAAATCAGAGCACCTTGTCTCTTGTAAGCACATCATATCCGCTTGTTCCTTACTAATCAGCTTTCTTAAGTTATTTCTTTTTATGGTGTCTCCTATCCCTCTGACATTCAAACTAATTATCTTCATCGAAAAACTTACTACTCTCCCCCATCGACTTCCTCGTATTGCCACTGACCCGATTAGTCAAAGAATGTAAACTATTTATGATTGCGCCTTCTCGTCCGGGAAAAGAAAATCATGCTTCTTTACCAACACATCAAACACTAGAAACTCGTTCTTTTCATTCTTCACCCAATAAATTCTATTACAATTCTCAATTGCGTTGTCTGACGTGAAAAGAGAATCAATCCTAGTACCTGGTTGTTGAAAAAAAAAACAGCTTGGTCCACCCGCACATCCACCAAATTACTGTCTTTGAACAAAATATCTGTAGATTCAAGCATACCTTCATATAAACCTTTCACCATCCTTGAAGCTATACACGGGGAACGATTACCTGGGTTTGTCCCCATGATACTGGCTACTTCCTTCACCTTCACCACTCTGTCCCAAGGACTTACAACCCGTTCTCCTCCTTACCTAAATTCACCTTTGAGGGGTTGTCTGTCCTCTTCCCTTCCAACAACAACAGGTCACCAACATGAGCCTCCTCCTGTAAGAAAACCGTACCCTACTCACAAACACTAGCTTCAACAAGACCCAACAACCTTCCCTCCTTGAGCTCTCGTCCTCCTCTAACACCTTCACAAACTGCCGAAGCCACCCCTAAGCCCGAAACCACCCCTACCAGAGGGGTTACAACTCCTCGCTCAACTCTCACAGACACCGGTGCATCCTCCTCTGGTCAGCACCCCTTCCGTCTAGCTTCTCGTTCCCTAGAGACACTCTGCCAACAATGTTAGGAGATGTAACATGCTCCACCACGATTTTGTTCGGACCACCTGCAACATGGTATGGACATGCAACATCACCTTTACCTACCACCCTTACACCAGAATGTTCCAGCTCGTCAATAATTGGACCCGACCCTAGTGAATCTCCCATCCAACTCATGTTTCCCACGTGGCCAAGTAAAGCCCATCAAGAGAAGTCTCATTAATTGCGTCCAGCTGAGTGCTTATTGACTTCGTCTTTAAAACTTGAAGATTATTTGCATGCGCCTCTAGTGTAAAGGAAGCTCCTCATTAAAAGCTAAAGTTCCACTATGAGACTTCCATGTGGACATCCATGTGCTCCTTTTCAAGGTAATTTTCGTCCTATATTATACTCTAGACGTTCTAGGGTTACATTGGGTTCAAAGAAGCCCAATTGTAACCCTGACACTTCTAACCCTAACTAGACCTATTCTACAATTGGCTAAATACAAGCCCCAAAACCTATGCTACTTGGCCTAAATATTTGGTCCAATTATTTTATGCTACTAGGCCCAATACATGGCCTTTGAAACCCTAAACAACTTTTGTATACAATTTATTTAAGCTTAAACTTGGCTAAAAATTAATGTTCACTAGTGAGTCGAAACTCAGTCTTCTTCTATACTTCTGGCCAAAGCTCTAGTTTTTGTTTTTATGACTTTGAGGTCTTCTTGGATATGCTCTATACATTCCTTCAATCTAGAATTGTCCTCTTGATTAGGACTACAAAGATAAAAGAAAAAAAAACCCAATTAGGCTCATATTTGAAAGTAAGTTTATAAACAGACTATATGTCTTCATCCTCCCTGTGGTTGTGTGTGGCTGGATGATTGCCATCAAGGTGCCTGTTTTCTTTGCCTGGTCTGCGTCGTACATAGTCGGGGTGAGCACTCGCTTCACCCTCAAAAGGGATATTTTCAACAAGGATTATCCACCCATCATATACGTCTTTGTTAACATTGAATTCACCTCCTTCAGGTGCGCCGTTATTGTGAATGAAGGCCTATGTGACAACTTAGTTGAACCTCTCCTCGCACATATAAATAATATGACTTTTTGAGTTATGGAGCTCAACTTCAACAACCATCTCCTCTCGAGCATGATTTGAGACATCAAGATTGTCCTCTAGCTCTTTCATATCAACGGCTCGACGTTGATTGTTTTTCTCCAAGTTAGTGCATTTTGCCCGAGATTGATTTAGCTTGACATCATTCTTGCGTATTTTTCCTTCAAAGGTAGAATTGGCCTCTAAGGCCCTTTTCAGAGAGCTGATAGCATTGATCATCTTGTGCTCCAACTTGGAGATAGCCTTGACATGCTTTATTGCCCTCGTCATTGATTACCCTCGTCAACAACAAAGCACGACTCTGCAACTCAATGCAAGTTGAGATCAGATCTTTCACCAGTGTTGACCGTACTGCTTGCTCTTCTTAGGTGTCAAACCAACATGAACACCTTTGGAAAAATGGAGTTCAATACGGAGCAAGGAAGCAAACTCTTTAGTTGTTATACTGGGTGAGGAAGGAGGATGAGGAGGCAGTGTCAACTGTCTCTAGAAATCTCGGGCAGACCTCATGGTAGTCCTCTCCTTTCTTTTCTTGTTCCTTCGGTCATTGGCGCCCGAGGGTGGTACCAAGTTGATAACGTTGACCAAAGAATCTCAAGTCACATACTCGAGGCTGCCCCTTGGATGTCCAATGATCTCTTTCCTTAGCGCCTACATCATAGATTTGGAACTTGGGATAGATTTAGGCATTATGCCTGCAAAAAAGCACAAGGTTAGTAAAAGTTTAAACTGACCAAAGAAAATAAATTTGTCACCTACCATTAAAATCTACCAAACAAATAAATGACCACCAACTCTCGAGTAGGGAGCCTCCTCAACAGTTTGTCAAAAACACAAAAAACTTCTTAGTCTTTGGTGCTCGTGGACGAGCGAGGCTACTGTTTATACCATGTGAGGGACTTGGTCCAATAAAAAGGGAATTTAGATCTACCCTCTTAGTCATAGAAAAATCCCTACCCTCCAGATCAATATAAACTTTGAAAAACTTTCCCTCGAAGTTTTTGTAAGATATGTAGGGAGAAAAAAATAAGATTACTCTTCCAACTCGTGAGCGACAACCAACTTACATGGTCAATCAGATGGGAGTTATAATATTTTAAAAAGGTTTGAGGTGATGGATGTAGCTGAAGCAGATCACATACAAGCCGAAAGACTTGTAATGCGACTCAATAATTGGGGTGGAGTTGGGTCAGAGCAACATTGAGTATCCTAAGGACACCAATTGTAAACTCATGAAATGCAAGAGACAATGGAGATCAATGAAAAAACAAGAATATGCAAAATAGAAAGGAGCCTCAAAAGAAGAAGAAGAAGAAGAAGAAGAAGAAGAAGAAGAAGAAGAAGAAGAAGAAGAAGAAGAAGAAGAAGAAGAAGAAGAAGAAGAAGAAGAAGAAGAAGAAGAAGAAGAAGAAGAA
>Ga0123342_1009057_pt1 | contig 12132 bp, 3 predicted proteins | sample Turbeawhitnodule_FD_89960 | JGI IMG/M metagenome (GOLD analysis project Ga0123342, IMG submission 89960) | Root nodule microbial communities of legume samples collected from Mexico - Turtle bean Mexico white nodule | ecosystem: Host-associated > Plants > Roots > Nodule | place: Mexico: Nepantla... | reverse complement strand
GTAATTTTTAAATTGATATTAATTATTTTAATATTATACTAAAATTAATAAATTAGTAAATTTTTTCATATCAAAATATTTTATAAATTAATAATTAATAATTAATTTTATAAAATTTAATTACTTCAAAATTAGTATCATAAATTTAAATAATAGTGACTAAAAATTTAAGTATCTAATTATATGATGATTAGAAACTACAAAATTAGTTTCTAATTTTATTATTTTTAGATACCAAAAATTAGTTTCTAAAATAGATTAAAAGTGACTAAAAAAATGGTTTCATTTACATTTTAAAAAGAGACTAAAAAAATGGTTTCTATAAAAAAAAACTTTTTTTTATTTTTATTTATCAAAAATATAGTATCTAATTATATTATAATTTTTATTAATAATAAATATCATTTTAGTAACCAATAACTTTTAGTTTATAAAATGGTATCTAAATTAGTTACTATAGAAACTATTTATTTTTAGTTTCTAAATTAATTACCATTCAATCATTTTCTTGTAGTGTTAAATTCGTTATATAACTTATTAATATAGATCGAGCAATTGAATATATATATAAAAAGTATAATTTGTCAAAAAATAATAAAATTTAATATTTTATACATTTTAAGTAAAAAAATGGGATGTGTATATCTTTTTATATCCTAGCGAGAGTTTGTTGAACTTATGGTACTTGCCATCAACCGCTAACGGATCATCCAGAAATATTGTTCCACTTACGAGCATGTCAAATTCAAAAATGGTATTTACTATGATGGTTAGTTTGTTTCTTTTAGGAATCAAGATTCTATTTCAACCAAAAATTCTGGAAATAATTTGTATGTTAGGGGCTTGCCCAATTGGGTAAGGGAAGGGGATCTTCGGAGGCTTTTCATTACACGGGGAACCTTGTTCAAGAAATCTGGCCAACCCTCTCTTGACCTCCTTCGCTTCCACCTCGCGCCGCTCTTGCACACCCTGTCTAGTCTCCGACTCATCACCGTCGGCGCCAAGATCCCATCTTCGTCTGACCACCTAACGTCGATCAAGAACATCAAGCTCACGCAAACCCCAGTCTACGACGGAGACTTTCTTTTAATTTACAGCGGTGACAGGTTCTTCGACCATGGCTTTCCGTTTATGAATCAAAGACTTATTTCTTCGGACCACATGGCTAGTACCTTCGATTCCTACCACCAAGCGATTCAAACCCTAAAAATGGAGTATCAAAGCTTTGCGTGAGCTTGATGTTCTTGATTGACGTTAGGTGGTCGGACGAAGATGGGATCTTGGCGTCGACAGTGAGGAGTCGGAGACTAGATAGGGTGAGCGGGAGCAACGCGAGGTGGAAGTGAAGGAGGTCAAAGAAGGCCTGGCCAAATTTCTTGAACAAGGGTCCCCGTGTATTGAAACTCCGTCGAAGATTCCCCTCCCTTACCCAAATGGGCAAGCCCCTAACATACAAATTATTTCCAGAATTCCTGGCTTAAATAGAATCTTGATTGCTAGAAGGAACAAACTAACCATCAGAGTAAATAACATTTTTAAATTGACATGCTCGTGCGTGGAACAATATATCTGGATGATCCGATAGCGGTTGATGGCAAGTAGCACGATAAATCGAACAAACTCTTGCTAGAATATAAAAAGATATACACATTCCATTTTTTTTACTTGAAGTGTATAAAATTTTATTATATTTGGACAAATTATACTTTATATATATATATATAAAATCTGTAAAATATATAGTATTATGTTAATGTCAAATTGCAATGATAAGGTTTATTTGTAAATCCCTAAAATAAACACACTAAGTTTCTATGCTCTCCTCTTTCTCCCTCTTCCATCTCTCCAATTTTCTTTCAATTTCAGAATCACCTTGAATACATAATAAAATTGATCTAACAGTTTTTTAAATTTGAAATTTTTTCGAAATTTGAAGTGTTTCGGAAAGGGTTTAGGGTTTGAAAATTTAAAAATTTATTTTTTTTGAAAAAATAGGAAATAACGCAATGCCCATAATAATGAAATAAAATCAAATATTGATGTAAAGATAAAATAGGAAAAATATCAATCTTTACCTACACTCTTCTGTGGATGTAGAAGCGCATGCAACTTTTTTATGATGATGCAACACACAACAAATCCAGATTACACACTGCTCTTAACAATGTTCCTTTCCATTTGAACCTTGCGTTTGGGGGGTAAGCACGACAATGATAGGAACACGCTCGACAAATAGTGCCTTGGGGTTCAATGTCTTCCTCTTTCTACGTTCTTTTAACTGAGTTTCTCCCTTTTTGAAGATTGTGAATAAGTAAATCAAATTAAAAATAACTTTTCCGTAAAATAGTTACTATTTTGTATGATTTTATTTAAATCCATAAATATGTATCCAAAGAACGTCTTATGATAAAGGACTTTCATCACTCTCCTCTTGTTGAGTCTTTCTTATACCTCTAGTCACATGTTTCAATCACAACTTAAGAAAAATATTAAATTAGTGTTTCACAAATTGAAATGCACGTAAAGAGAATGACCGATTGTTGTGATGGTGCCCAAAACTCTTTTTGTTAAGTCTTTCTCCTCCATCTTGTCACAAACTTCAATTATAATTTCACAAGACAAAGGTTAGATTAAGGTTCCACAAAGATTAATCAACACATAGAAAGAGTAAGATAAGTGAGAATGAAAGTATGCTTTTACATGAAAAAGGAAAGGAAAGAGAAAAGAAAATGGGAAGTAGAGTTCAGAAAAGAAAGTGGGAAGTAGAGTGGGTACGTGTGTTTGTGCATAGGGAAGATATTCAGATCCAATAGAGATTAAAGACGGCTTCTTAAATCAATTTGAAAATTATTTTTACATACATTTTTCATGAAATATTTCAAATAAAAATTTGTTTCCAATTTTTTACCTAATATCTTTAAAAAATATGAAAATTTAAAAGTTTTGAAAATTTAAATGTTTTGAAAATTTAAAAGTTTTGAAAATTTAAAAATTTGAAAATTTTGAAAATTTAAAAATTTGAAAAAATTGGAAAATTTAAAATTTTGACAATTTAAAAATTTTAAATTTTTTTCAAAATTTGAAGTGTTTGGAAGAGGCATTAGGATTTGAAAATTTTAAAATTTTGGAGAAATGGCGTAATGCTATAATAATGAAATAAAATTAAATATTTATATAATGATAAAATAGAAAAAAAATAAGAAAGTTAAAGAAGAGAATCCTTTTATATATGGTTATAAAAAATATTTATTTATACTATTAATAATAATATATAATTATAAATAATGAAAATAATAAAATAAAATTATAATATTAAGAATATATATATATATATATATACTTTGTTATATAAAATAACAAATATATATAATAATAAATATTATTTTTATAAATTTTAATATATTTAATAAATTTATTTCAATTTAACACAAAAATATCTTTTATTATATATTTTAATATTTTATTGAAAAATACAAGTAATTATGGATATTATATATTAAAAAAATTTAATTAATTCAAACATATACAAAATATATATCATAATTCATCATTCAAATATTTTTTAATAATAAGGATAAATTTGTAAATTTATATTTTACATTTTACATCTTTAAAATAATTTACCTATCCTATCATTTAACTATCCAATTTTCTTTCAATTCCAGAATCACCTTGAATTACATAATAAAATTGGTCTAACAGTTTTTAAAATTTAAAATTTAATTTTTAAAAATTTTAAATTTTAGATTTTTTTTTCAAAATTTGAAGTGTTTCGGAAAGGGTTTAGGGATTGAAAATTTGAATATTTAAAAAATTTAAAATTTTTGAAAAAATAGGAAATAACGCCATGTCCATTATAATAAATAAAATCAAATATTGATGTAAAGATAAAATAGGAAAAATACCAATCTTTACCTACACTCTTATGTGGATGTAGAAGCGCATGCAACTTTTTTATGATGATGCAACACACACCGAATCCAGATTACACACCGCTCTTAACAATGTTCATTCGCATTGGAACCTTGCGCTTAGGGGTAAGCACGACAATTATAGGAACACGCATGACAAATAGTGCCTTGGCATTCAATGTCTTCCTCTTTCTACGTTCTTCTAACCGAGTTTCTCCCTGTTTGAAGATTGTGAATAAGTAAATCAGATTGAAAATAACTTTTCCGTAAAACATGAGGAAATAAGAATACCTTTTAGTTACTGTTCTGTATGATTTTTTTAAAATCCATAAATATGTATCCAAAGAACGTCTTATGATAAAGGACTTTCATCACTTACCCTCTGCCTCCTCTTGTTGAGCCTTTCTTATACCTCTAGTCACATGTTTCAATCACAACTTAAGAAAAATATTAAATTAGTGTTTCGCAAATTGAAATGCACGTAAAGAGAATGACTGATTATTGTGATGTTGCCCGAAACTCCTTTTGTTAAGTCTTTCCCCTCCATCTCGTCACAAACTTCAATTATAATTTCATAAGACAAAGGTTAGATTAAGGTTCCACAAAGATTAATGAAAACATAGAAAGAGTTAGAGAAGTGAAAATGAAAGCATGCTTTTACATGAAAAAGGAAAGGAAAGAGAAAAGAAAATGGGAAGTAGAGTGGGTACGCGGGTTTATGCATAGGGAAGATATGCGGGTTTATGCATAGGGAAGATATTCAAATCCAATTGGGATTAAAGACAGCTTCTTAAATCAATTTGAAAATTATTTTTACATACATTTTTCATAAAATATTTCAAATAAAAATTTGTTTCCAATTTTTTACCTAATATCTTTAAAAAATTTGAAAATTTAAAAGTTTTGAAATTTAAAAATTTGAAAATTTTGAAAATTTAAAAAATTTAATATTTTGACAATTTTAAAATTTTAAATTTTTTCAAAATTTAAAGTTTTTCGAAAAGGCATTTAGGGTTTGAAAAATTAAAAATTTTTAAATTTTAAAATTGAAAAATTTAAAATTTTTGAGAAATAACACAATGCCTATAATAATTAAATAAAATCAAATATTTATATAATGATAAAATAAAATAAAAATAAGGAAGTTAAAGAAGAGAATCTCTTTATATATGGGTATAGATATACAAAATAAAAAACTAAATATTACAAAAATTTATTGAACAATTTCAAAAATATTTATTTATACTATTAATAATAACATATGATTATAAAAAATGAAAATAATAAAATAAAATTATAATATTAAGAACATATATATAGTTATATAAAATAACAAATATATACAATAATAAATATTATTTTTATAATTTTAAATTTAATTAATAAATTTATTTTAATTTAACATAAAAATATTTTCTATTATATTTTTTAATTTTTTTATTGAAAAATACAAGTAATTATGGATATTATATATTAGAAAAATTTAATTAATTCAAACATATACAAAAATATATATCATAATTCATCATTCAAATATTTTTTAAGAATAAGGATAAATTTATAAATTTACATTTTACATCTTTAAAATAATTTACCTCACGTATCCTCACACATCTTTTCTAATCCTCACAAATTCACTCCTTCCCCTCTCCACAAATCCACTCCTCAACCCAAACAAAACATAAATGTTGTGTTTGTTTCCAAGTATGAGGACGAAGGAGAGAGGAGGGAGGAGGGAGGGGATTCTTCTTGTGTTTGTTTCAGTGGTTTTGAGAGTGGGGAGTGGATGAGGGAGAGGGTGAGAGTGTTTTTTCAATCCTCACACAAATGAAGAGATTTGTGTTGATTCTTTGTAGGGTTATTACATTTTATCCAAATACTCTTGTGCATGCATTTTATTATAACTAGTAGAAAGACAGGCGCGAGCGCGCCTGAATATCCATATTTTTTTATTTTTATCATATAACACATGTGACACCATTAAGTAATAAAACAAAAATTCATCCTTAATTTTTAAAGCGAGGTGTGAGAACCGTGAAGTTACTAAAGCACAACCTTACTGGAAAGGTTTGCCTTCTCTTGAGACAATCCAAAACTCTCAAAATCTGTAAAATATATAGTATTATATTAATATCAAATTGCAATGATCAGGTTTATTTGTAAATCCCCTAAATAAACACACTAAGTCTCTATGCTCTCCTCTTTCTCCCTCTTCCATCTCTCCAATTTTCTTTCAATTCCAGGATCATCTTGAAGTACATAATAAAATTGCTTTAACAATTTTTTAAATTTTAAATTTTGAAAAATTTTATTTTTTTTGAAATTTAAAGTCTTTCGAAAAAGCTTTAGGGTTTGAAAATTAGAAAAATTTAAAAATTGAAGTTTTTTGAAAAAATAGAAAATGACGCAATGCCCATAGTAATAAAATAAAATCAAATATTGATATAAGGATAAAATAGGAAAAATATCAATCTTTACCCACACTCTTCCGTGAATGTAGAAACACATGCAACTTTTTTTCGATGATGCAATACATACCGAATCCATATTACACACCACTTCTAACAATGTTCCTTCTCATTGGAATCTTGCGCTTGGGGGGTAAGCACGACAATGATAGGAACATGCACGGGAAATAGTGCTTTGGGGTTTAGTGTCTTCCTCTTTCTACGTTCTTCTAAGTGAGTTTCACCCTATTTGAAGATGGTGAATAAGTAAATTAGGTAGAAAGTAACTTTTCCGTAAAACATGAGGAAATGAGAATATATTTTAGTCACGGTTCTGTATGATTTTATTTAAATGCATAAAATTGTTTCCAGAAAACATCTTATGATAAAGGACTTTCATCACTTTTCTTATGTCTCCTCTTGTTGAGTCCTTCTTATACCTGTAATCACATGTTTCAATCAAAATCTCAAAAGAAAAAATGTCAAATTAGTGTTTCACAAATTGAAATGCACATAAAAAGAATTACCGATTGTTGTGATGGTGCCTGCCAACTCCTTTTGTTAAGTCTTTCACCTCCATCTAGTCACAAACTTCAATTACAATTCCATAAGACAAAGATGAAATTAGGGTTCCACAAAGATTAATCAAAACATAGAAAGAGAAGGAGAAGTGAGAATGAAAGTATGCTTTTACATGAAAAAGGAAGGAAAGAGAAAAGAAAATGAGAAGTAGGGTACAGAAAAGAAAGTGGGAAGTAAAGTGAAGATATTCAAATTCAATAGGGATTAAAAACTGTTTCTTAAATTAATTTGAAAATTATTCTTACATACAGTTTTCATAAAATATTTCAAACAAAAATTTTGTTTCCACTTTTTTACCTAATATCTTTAAATTTTTTTGAAAATTTAAAAATTTGAAAATTTAAAATTTTGACAATTTAAAAAAATTAAATTTTTTTGAAAATTTAAAAATTTTCAAAATTTGAAGTGTTTCGAAAAGGCTTTAGAGTTTTGAAAATTTTAATTTTAAATTTTAAATTTTTTGACGCAATGTCCATAATAATGAAATAAAATTAAATATTTATATAATGATAAAATAGAAATAAAATTGAGGAAGTTGAAGAGCGGAATCTCCTTTATATAAAGGTATAAATATACAATATACAAAATTAAATATTACATAAATTTATTGAAAAATTTCAATAATATTTAATTATACTATTAATGATAACATATAATTATAAATAATAAAATAAAATTATAATATTAACAACATATATATAGTTATATAAAATAACAAATATATATAATAATAAATATTATTTTTATAATTTTTAATATATTTAATAAATTTATTTCAATTTAACACAAAAATATTTTCTATTATATTTTTTACTTTTTTTAAAAAAAATAAAAGTATTTATGAATATTATATATTAGAAAAATTTAATTAATTCAAACTTATACAAAAAAATATATTTCATAACTCATCATTCAAATATTTTTTAATAATAAAGATAAATTTTTAAATTTACATTTTACATTTTACATCTTTAAAATAATTTACCTCACACATCCTCTCTAATCCTCACAACTCCACTCATTCCCCTTCCCACAAATCCACTCATCAATCCAAATAGAACATAAAACTAGGGTAAATAACCCTAAACCCTAAACCAGGTAAATATTCATTTTCAAAGATGTTGTTTTTCATGAAGGAACTTTTAGTCATCCAAATAATAATAATAATAATAGTAATAATAATAATAATAATAATAATAATAAGCAATCTGATCCATTTAACTTGCAATGTGATTATTCATATGAGTATGTTAATGAGAACATGCAGTTGGAGGAACACGTTGAAGAAAAATCATGCAGATTGCAACCCAATTAGATCAGTTACGCAAGACACAAATCTATTTGAAGGATTACCACCATCAAATATAACTCTATTCAGATTGATCACAAGATCAATAAGTTATGTTCTTCAATATAACTCTTTATCTCAAAATCACTTACATCTTATTTAGTTGTTTCATCTCACACTAAGCCTCGTGCATTCAAGGAAGCTGTCAATATACCAAAATGGAGGGATGCCATGAATGTCGAGATCAATGCTCTAAAGGTTAATGAAACTAGGTATATCATTGGTCTTCCTCTAGGTTACAAGTGGATTTATAAGTTCAAATTCAATGCCAATGGTGATGTTGAGCGATATGAAGTGCACCTCATTGTCAAGGATTACACCTAGTTTGAAGGTATTGACTACCTTAACACTTACTTCCCAATTGCTAAGATAACCATTGTTCGCTTGCTTATTATCGTTGTTGTTGCCCAGAACTGGTTCCTTGAACAACTCGATGTGAATAACATTTTTCTCCATGGTGATTTAATGAAGAGGTCTACATGACATTGCCTCAAGGTTTTTGTGTTGAGAAATCAAACCAAGTGTCCCCCTTACCAAGTCTTTATATGGATTAAAGCAAGTCAGTCGACACTGGTATGCTAAATTATCTTCATCTCTGCACAGCCTCAACTTTGTTCAATCACCTTTAAATCATTCTCTCTTCACCAAGAAGATTGCTACATCTTTCATTTCTCTAATGATCTATGTCGATGACATCATTATAGTGGAGATAATCTTAGGGACATGAATATTGTCAAAGATTTCCTAAATAAGAATTTAAAGATAAAAACTCTTGGATAGTTGAATTTCTTCCTTAGTTTAGAAGTGACACGTTCAAGTAAGGGTATACATATTTGCCAGAGAAAATATGCTCTGGATATTTTAGCTTACTCGGGATGCTTGCTATTAAACTTTGCTTTACCCTGATGATAAAGGATATCAAGTTAATGTTCAAACAAGATAGTGCGCCTATGAAGCAAAGTCTTATCGCATAATATTTACCTCACCAACACTAGGCTAGACATAAATTTTCCCTCAATTCTTAAGTCAGTTCATGCAGTCCCCTGCTGTTCATCATCACAAAGCCATCAATTGTATCTTAAGATACATAAAAAAATCCATTGCACATGTATATTCTTATCTTGCGACTCCAATATTCAATCAAAGTCTTTCAGTGACTCTGATAGGGTCTCATGCACTATTACACAACGATCTACTATTGAAAATTGCATATATCTTGGATCATCATTGATTTCATGGAAAACCAAAAAAATATAACATTGTAGGACTTTTCATCCGAAGCCAAATATCGGACTCTTGCTTTCATGTGAAGTACAATGGTTTACATTTCTTTAATGTGATCTTCAAATCAACATCCAACATAGTGCAATGTTCTACCATAATCAAGCAACACACCACTTTGTTTCGAACCTTGTCTTCCACAAGCGTACGAAAGACATTAAGATAGCTTGTCATGCCATTAGAGAGAAATTGCAATTTTGGCTATTTCATCTTCTTCCTTTATAAATTTTTTTTAAAAATATTGAAAAATGACTGATCAACCTTTAATTTGTACAATCTTAACGAACCAACTCAGATCACTTTTAGCGGATCAATGATGATTAAACCAAAACGCCCGTTTTACCATCTATTTGTGCATGTTACTATAAAAAAAATACTATACGCACAACCTTTCTACCTTCTACACTCTAAAAGTGTTTAATTAAATAATAATATTTTGAAATAAAAATATCATATACATGTTTAATAAAAAATGGATGTTCTTGTATCAAAAGCTGTGAAGAACTTATTGATATTTTCACCAAGATGCTTGATGAAACCATATTCAACGCTATTGTTTTGAAGCTTGGGTTGGTAAGCTTTCAATCTCCAGCTCAAGGAAGACTATTGGGCTACGCTTTTTTTTGTCTTTTTTTTCTTTTTGTTGGGCCTGCTTATAAGCCCATTTTTTGTTGTTTCATTGTTGTATATACCCTTTAGGTTTTGTGCTTTTGAGCATGCAAATACAAATACAAGTTTTACTGTTCATCCTCTATCTTTTGCTTTTACGTGGTTTGTTCTTAGACTTTTGTTTCTTCTCACTGCATAATGGAAACTCAATATCAGAAGTGTTAAGTTTTAAAGATAACATATTAGACACAATCAATATATGTTGAAAAGATTCATGAGTTATGAGCCAATATGTATGAGAGACGTGACACTAACTTAAATCTAAAATTTTAATAGGATAATAAATTTATAAATATTACTCTCTATTTATTACTTGTCTCACTCATTTCATCTTAATTTAGGACTTTTAATTCTATTATTGAATTCTTAAGAAAGAGAATAACGTCGAATTGATGTGACCACATGGTATAGAGTTTAAAGAATAGAAGAGAAGTTTCGTAAAAGTAACTCATCGGATTGATTGAAAATGATAAAAATATACAAAACGAGAGGCTTATTTGAGAGGCAATAACCACAAACTAACAAGCATTCCTAACAGGCCAATCTTCAACTCACTAATACCCTGTAGATGAACAACAAAAGATGAATTGTTCCTGATAAGATGAATGGTAAAATGAAATACTAAACAAAAGTGTTTTAGTTAATGCAGTTTCTCGTTGAGTTTCAGTTACCTCACCAGCAAACATAGATTGTGTTACAAAGTTTATGAAATGAGTGACACCTTGATGCTTTTTGACTTATAAAAATCTTATTCAGCAGAAGAAGTTAAGGTGAAGAAACAAGGAGGCCTTTGGTTTTGGCCTTTCAAGGCATGTGGTTGCCTTATATACGATAACAGGTTCAACTTGAAATATAAATTTTCTTCACGTGCACGTTATCTATACAATTGCATAAAGAGTAAAAAACAAGTAGCAAGACATTTTGTGAAGTTGAACTCGTTCTAGAATGAAACTTGCATTAGCAAGACCTTTAACTTGTAGTCATATTGACCACTTGTTTTTTGCTCTTTCCAACAAGTTGAGTCAATACTATAATCATCACGAGATCCTTTGAACCCGTGACTGCAGAAAGAAAATCACAGGGTGCGTCACTTTCAAATTCTGTGAGTGTGGCACAAGTTTAAAATGAAGTGATTGATTAGGATGAAGTATTATTTTGGAACTTGGCAACTAAAGGATAATTTAGCAGCTAACAACAAGCAAGGAAAGTTCCATGTGAAAGCCAATGCGTGTAAATGGGAGTGTATTTAATAATCTGAATTTGCGAAAAAGAAGGTTCCATGAAATAGCCTTTTGTCAACAGATATTGTTGGATGAGAAAGAATAAGCCATAAGCCATCATAGTAGACCCAACCCACAGAGGAATTTTGTTTATATATATGGCATCGTGTATGAATCTTGGACATCATGGAGTACGTCATGTTTTCTGTGGTTGGATCATGTTGATTAAACTAAGGAAAGTTGACTTTCCTGGTTTTGACAGCTTCTAGAATCCAACTAATCATCAGAACCGTGTTTCTTCCATTTCATGCCATTGTTGACTACACTTCAATACAACTATTCACACAACAATCTGGTTCAGCCATAAGGGGAGGAGATGCATGTTACCCAATCTTACCTTATCCACTAATAAATACAAACTTCCTATTTACAAATTTAATTATGTCCTTCGTTTCTTCCTTCATTTATTTGCTTCCGACTATTGCACAATAAATAATCGTGCAATAAAGTCGTATGTTGTTAAAAAAATCATTTAATCAAAATAATATGTTAAATATTTCACATCAATTAAACAAGCTAAACAAAAGAACATTTCAATATATATATATATATATATATATATATATATATATATATATATAGATATAAATTTTATAATATATATTTATAAATTT